>ERZ857982.128-NODE-128-length-137611-cov-11.447483_pt1 | contig 137611 bp, 123 predicted proteins | sample MGYA00519955_ERZ857982 | MGnify/ENA primary metagenome ERZ857982 (study PRJEB31778, sample SAMEA3449416) | human gut metagenome | biome: human gut; feature: human-associated habitat; material: faeces | place: United Kingdom | collected 2010/2012 ... | reverse complement strand
TGCATCCGTAGCTCAGCTGGATAGAGTACTCGGCTACGAACCGAGCGGTCGGAGGTTCGAATCCTCCCGGATGCACCATCTTCCCCGATATAACAGCTACGCTGTTGTTTCATGGTCTGCGAAGTTATCGCAAGCACCAGGGAGGATAACGTTGCTTCAGCAACGGCCCGTAGGGAGAGGCGCAGCCGAGTAATCCTCCCGGATGCACCATCTTCTCCTGAATACCTCCATTACCTCTCTACCCTGAACAATCCTCATTTCTCTGTCAGCGACAAAATCAGTCAATTACGATAAAGTAACATCTGGTCATTTGGTTTGTGAGAACACGATGTACGAACGTTATGCGGGTTTGATTTTTGATATGGATGGCACCATCCTGGATACCGAGCCGACGCACCGTAAGGCGTGGGACGAGGTATTAGGGCGCTATGGCCTTCGTTTTGATCTGCAAGCGATGGTGGCGCTTAACGGTTCTCCAACCTGGCGTATCGCGCAGTCGATTATCGAACTGAATCACGCGGATCTTGACCCTCATGCGCTGGCGCAAGAAAAAACTGATGCAGTGAAAAGCATGTTGCTGGATAGCGTAGAGCCTTTGCCGCTGGTTGAGGTGGTCAAAGCCTGGTATGGCCGTCGACCTCTGTCGGTGGGAACGGGCAGCGAAAGCGCAATTGCCGAAGCGCTATTGACCCATCTGGGGCTGCGTCGTTATTTTGATGCAGTTGTCGCTGCGGATCATGTTCTGCACCACAAACCCGCGCCGGACACGTTCCTGCTGTGTGCGGAGCGTATGGGCGTTGTGCCGACGCAATGCGTCGTGTTTGAGGATGCGGATTTCGGCTTGCAGGCAGCACGCGCGGCGGGAATGGATGCCGTGGACGTTCGACTATTGTGAGTGACGGGCTGTCGCTCCTGTCACTGTTTGCCAGCAGTTTTCTCAGCGCCACGCTGTTGCCCGGTAATTCCGAAGTTGTTTTAGTTGCCATGTTAGTCTCCGGGGTAAGTCATCCCTGGGTCTTAGTCTTAACAGCAACAATGGGTAATAGCCTTGGAGGGTTAACTAACGTTATCCTTGGGCGTTTTTTTCCGTTGCGCAAAACATCGCGCTGGCAGGAAAAAGCCACTGGCTGGCTTAAGCGCTACGGTGCAGTCACACTATTATTAAGCTGGGCGCCGGTTATCGGTGATTTGCTGTGCCTGTTAGCTGGATGGATGCGCATCTCGTGGGGGCCAGTGCTCTTTTTTTTATGCCTTGGTAAAGCGTTGCGTTACGTTATCGTCGCAGCCGCTACGGTTCAGGGCATTATGTGGTGGCACTAATTGTGGGATAGACATTTACCGTCACCATTACAATTATGCTAATTAAAACGATTTTGACAGGCGGGAGGTCAATTTGATCCCGGACGTATCACAGGCTCTGACCTGGCTGGAAAGGCATCCTCAGGCACTAAAGGGGATTCAACGCGGGCTGGAGCGCGAAACGCTGCGTGTTAACGCTGATGGCACGCTGGCAACCACGGGTCATCCTGACGCGTTAGGCTCGGCGCTGACGCACAAATGGGTCACGACAGATTTTGCTGAAGCCCTGCTGGAGTTTATTACCCCGGTAGACGGCGATATTCAGCATATGCTCACATTGATGCGCGACCTGCATCGCTATACGGCCAGAAATTTGGGTGATGAGCGGATGTGGCCGCTGAGTATGCCTTGCTATATTGCTGAAGGGCAGGATATTGAGCTGGCGCAGTACGGTACGTCAAATATTGGTCGTTTGAAAACGCTTTACCGGGAAGGGTTGAAAAACCGTTACGGCGCGTTGATGCAAACCATCTCCGGCGTACACTACAATTTTTCGCTGCCGATGGCATTCTGGCAGGCGAAGTGTGGCGTCGTGGACGGGGAAGATGCGAAAGAGAAAATTTCCGCAGGCTATTTCCGCCTGATCCGTAACTATTACCGTTTTGGGTGGGTCATTCCGTATCTGTTTGGCGCCTCTCCGGCTATTTGTTCCTCATTCTTGCAGGGCAAACCCACCACGCTGCCGTTTGAAAAAACGGACTGCGGTATGTACTACCTGCCGTATGCTACGTCGCTGCGTTTGAGCGACCTGGGTTATACCAATAAGTCGCAAAGCAATCTTGGAATTACGTTTAACGATTTGCATGAATATGTGGCAGGATTGAAGCGCGCGATCAAAACGCCGTCCACGGAGTATGCGGAGATCGGTCTGGAGAAGGACGGTAAACGCCTGCAAATCAACAGCAACGTGCTACAGATTGAGAACGAGCTGTATGCGCCGATCCGCCCTAAACGCGTGACGCGTAGCGGAGAAACGCCGTCAGATGCGCTTCTGCGCGGCGGGATTGAATATATCGAAGTGCGTTCGCTGGATATTAACCCGTTCTCGCCCATTGGCGTGGACGAGCAGCAGGTGCGTTTCCTGGATCTGTTTATGGTCTGGTGCGTACTGGCCGATGCGCCGGAAATGAGCAGCGACGAGCTGCTGTGTACGCGCACGAACTGGAATCGGGTGATTCTGGAAGGGCGGAAACCGGGGCTGACGTTAGGGATTGGCTGTGAAACCGCGCAGTTCCCGCTGCCGAAAGTGGGTAAAGATCTGTTCCGCGACCTGAAACGTGTGGCGCAAACGCTGGACAGCATCCACGGGGGAGAGGATTATCAGAAGGTATGTGATGAACTGGTTGCCTGTTTCGACAACCCGGAGCTGACGTTCTCAGCGCGTATTCTGCGATCGATGATTGATACCGGGATTGGCGGCACCGGCAAAGCGCTGGGCGAGGCTTATCGCAATCTGCTGCGCGAAGAACCGCTGGAAATTTTGCGTGAAGAGGACTTCATTGCTGAGCGTGAGGCGTCAACGCGTCGTCAGCTTGAGGTTGAAGCGGCGGATACCGAACCGTTTGATGCGTGGCTGGAAAAGCACGCCTGACAGAAAAGAAAAAGGCCACTCGTGAGTGGCCAAAATTTCATCTCTGAAAACAGGGATGATGATAACAAATGCGCGTCTTTCACATACTCAGACTCGCCCCGGAACGAAGAGTTCAGTTTATTTTAAAAAATATTATCGGAGGTGGCTAAATGCCGTTGTTAGATAGCTTCACAGTCGATCATACCCGGATGGAAGCACCAGCAGTCCGGGTCGCGAAAACGATGAACACCCCGCATGGCGATACCATTACCGTGTTTGACCTGCGTTTCTGCATCCCGAATAAAGAAGTGATGCCTGAGAAGGGTATCCATACGCTGGAGCACCTGTTCGCTGGCTTTATGCGTAATCATCTGAACGGCAACGGCGTTGAGATTATCGATATCTCCCCGATGGGCTGCCGTACCGGTTTCTACATGAGCCTGATCGGTACGCCTGACGAGCAACGTGTGGCGGACGCCTGGAAAGCCGCGATGGCTGACGTGCTGAAAGTGAAGGAGCAGAATCAGATCCCGGAACTGAACGTTTATCAGTGCGGTACGTATCAGATGCACTCTCTGAGCGAAGCGCAGGATATTGCACGTCATATTCTGGAACACGACGTTCGCATCAACAGCAACGAAGAGCTGGCCCTGCCGAAAGATAAATTGCAGGAACTGCATATCTAGTCGAATGCAATGCCCGGTGGCGCGATGCTTACCGGGCCTACAATGTGCGTGTTCTGTAGGCCGGATAAGGCGCAGCCGCCATCCGGTAAAAAAAAGCCAGTTCATGATGAACTGGCTTTTTTATTAATGCGCGCCTCCACCGCTGCCGCCCGCGCCGAAAGGTGGTTTGGCGAACCAGACCAGCCCAAGCAGCACGAGGAAGATCCCGGCCGACATCCAGAAGATCTCATTGGCGGAAATAATCAGCCCCTGATTGGTAATCTGCTGGGCGATCCAGCCTGACGCCTGCTGCTGCGTCATCCCCAGCCCCTGTAGCTGATCGTACATCGCCTGGGCATTGGGGTTGTATGGGTTCACCGACTCGGTCAATTGCGAATGGTGCATCGCCTCACGGTTGGTCCACATAGTGGTGGTGATTGATGTACCAATTGACCCCGCCAGCGTTCGCGTAAAGTTCGACAGGCTCGACGCCGCCGCCAGACGTTCAGGCGGCAAGCCGGAGAGCGTGATGGTGGTGAGCGGCATAAAGAAGCAGGCTACGGCGAAGCCCTGAATAAACTGCGGCCAGGCCGATGCGCCGAAATCCATACCCGGTTCAAACGTCCACGCACGCCAGTAAAAGCAGACGGCATACATGATAAAGCTGAACGTGACCAGCCTGCGCATATCCAGCTTGTGGGCGAAACGTCCGATAATCGGCGACAGGATCACCGGGATTACCCCGACCGGCGCTGAGGCCAGGCCGGCCCACGTCGCGGTATAGCCGTATACCTCCTGCAACAGCTGCGGTAACAACACAATCGCGCCGAAATAGAGCATATAGGCGAGACTGATACACAAACAGCCAATCGTGAAGTTACGCGACTTGAACAAGGAGAGGTCAACGATTGGGTTATCGTCGGTCAGCTCCCAGACAATCAGGAAACTGATGGCAATGACGGCGACCACGGTCAGGATGATAATCTCTTGCGAGGCGAACCAGTCCAGCTCTTTCCCGCGATCAAGCATGATCTGTAGACTGCCGATACCAATCACCAGCAGCGCCAGGCCGATAGCGTCGATACGTCGCTGCTCGGTGCGGGTCTCGCGACCGCGCAGGGTTTGCAGCGTCATCAGCACGACCGCAACCCCAATCGGCACGTTGATGAAGAAAATCCAGCCCCAGTGATAGTTATCGCTGATGTAGCCGCCCAGTATCGGGCCGCAGATCGGCGCGACAATCACCGTCATCGACCATAGCGCCAGCGCGATAGAACGTTTTGCGGGAGGATAGTTATTCAGCAACAGGCTCTGTGAGAGCGGGATTAACGGCCCTGCGACGACACCCTGAACCACGCGGAAGAAGATCAGCATGTTCAGGCTGTTGGAGACCCCGCACGCCCATGACGCAATGGCAAAGGCGACGGTTGACCACATGAACAGCTTCACTTCCCCGACGCGTTTCGCCAGCCAGCCGGTAATCGGGATGGAGATCGCGTTCGCCACCCCGAATGAGGTGATAACCCATGTCCCCTGGCTCAACGATGAGCCAAGGTTCCCGGCGATGGTGGGGATCGCCACGTTAGCAATGGTGGAGTCCAGCACCTGCATGAATGTCGCCAGCGACAGCGCAATCGTCATAATGACCAGCTGCGCGCCTTCCAGCGGTTTTTGCTGTTGCATTACACGCACCTCAGGATTATCCCGCGTTGGCCTGCACAATCTCTTCGATCAGCTTATTGACCGGAGCGAGATTAATTTCTCGTGCGTTACTCTCAGAAACCGGGGTACTACGAACCTGGCTTGCCAGCACCTGTCCGTCGCGGTTCGACGTATCCACGGTGACGAGGGTTGATAAGCCGATACGCAGTGGATGCTGCGCCAGTTGCTGCGCATCCAGTTCAATACGTACAGGCAAGCGCTGCACGACCTTGATCCAGTTGCCGGTCGCGTTTTGCGCCGGAAGCAGGGAGAAGGCGCTGCCTGTCCCCATATCCAGGCCGACAACCTTACCGGTGTATTTCACGTCATCGCCGTAAATATCGCTGATGACCGTTGCCGGTTGGCCGATACGCATATGGGCGAGCTGCGTCTCTTTGAAGTTCGCGTCCACCCACAGGTTGGTGGCAGGCACGACCGCCATCAGCGGCGTGGTCGGGCTAATCTGCGCGCCAGGCTGTACGGCGCGGCGGGAGACGTAGCCGGTCATCGGGCTGACGATTTTGGTACGCTCCAGCGCCAGCCAGGCGTTGCGCACTTCCGTGGCCGCCTGTTGCACGGCAGGCTGATCTTCCAGCTTGCTGCTGAGGATCATCGCCTGGTTTGCGTTATATTGCTGAATTGCCACATCCAGCTGCGCCTGCGCGCTGGCGACGGCATCACGCGCGTGTTGCAGCTCTTCGCGACCAATCAGGTTCGCATTGCCCAGCGGCACGCGACGATTAAAGTCGCTTTGTGCCTGCGCCAGGGCGGTTTTCTGCACTTCAATGCTGGCCTGGAGCTGCTTGCTATTGATCATCAACTGGTGCGTCTGGCGAACGCTGGAGGCCAGCGCCGTTTTCGCTTTTTCGAATGCCTGTCTGGCATCCGTCTGGTCGAGCGTGACCAGCACGTCGCCCTGTTTTACAAAGTCAGTGTTATCAGCCCAGACTTTCGTCACGCTGCCTGATACCTGCGCCATGATTTGAACCTGGTTCCCTGCCACGTACGCATCATCCGTTTCTTCGATATGACGCAGTACTAAAAACCAATAAATCCCATATGCCACGGCAATTGCGATAAAGAGCAAGGTTAAAAGGATTAGCGCGCTTTTACGTTTGCCATTCTTCTTAACCGGTTGCTGCGGGGTTTGAGTCTCCGCATTTGCGCTCATGTTGTTCTCCACGATCTTATTTTTCATATCGGCTGGGCCGACGTTTTTGTCAGAAAGGCCAGCAGTATGACGTGCTGGCCTGTCAGTTTTTTCTTTTATAAATCTGGATGATTGAGCGTGTCGACGCGTTAGCGTAGCGCCTCAAGAACGGCGCCATCCTGATCCATCTGATCGAGACGCGTCAGGAGCTTACGAGTGATGTGCTCAAGTTGATCTTTTTCGGCGGTGCTGAGAGAGGACCATAGCTGGTGCAGGCAGTGATGCTGAGGCGGTAACACCTCGCGCAAAAACGCGTGACCTTTCTCAGTCAGTTGCAGATGCAGGCAGCGACGGTCGTTATCGCTTTCACGACGTTCGATCCAGCCGCGTTTCTCTAACTCATCTGCGATACGTGTTGCGTTGGTACGGGACGAGCCCAGCGCGCAACTCAGTTCAGATGGCTGAATACTGTGGTTTTCCTGAGACTCCAGCGTAATCAACGCCATAAACAACGTCTCGTTAATCCCTTGAGCTTTCAGCATCTTATTGCGGTTTTCCAGCAGTTTGCCTTGCATATGCATGCAAAGGCGGGTCAGAAGGATCTCCTGGTAAGGAAACTCTTCGTGGCGGCTGGCGCGAAATTTTAGCATTTGTTCAATGGGCGTAAACGAACTATCCATTTGGGCATGACCTCATTAATTTCAGCCGATATAGTAACGACAGTGACAAATAAAGTAAATGTATTATTAATTTAAAATGATTCTTTTGGGTTATAAAATGACCCCTATCTTCCAGGCGAGTCCATAGCCCAGAGCGCTCAGTAGCGTTGGGATGATGATGCTGCGCGTCTTGTAGAAACTGACGCCCAGGACGGCAAACCCGACCAGCGTCGGAATGAACCGGCTGGCGTCGTGCATCACTTCGGGAGCTGTAGACACCACCAGCAGGGCGCAGATGGACGCGATGCCAATGGTGTCGAGCAACACGCCCGTTGCGCCGCGCCTGGCGGGGCGGGTGTTTCCCATTCGCAGACGAAGCGGTAGATAACGAAAACAATAATTGGCGCAGCCAACCAGCAGCCCCAGCAGCAAAACCTCATAACTCATCGGGCGCTCCTTGCCAGAACGACTGGATCAAGGCGGTCAGACACCCGCTGGCGATACCCGCCAGGATAGCCGCAGGAATGGAAAATAGCGTGACGCCTGCCAGCGCGCCGATTAACGCCGCCGTGACACATAGCGTTTGTTTGCGTTGAAAAGAAGCGAGCAAAAAACTCATAAACAGGGCTGGCAGCATAAAACCTAATGCCGCCTCAACGGCGGGGAAGCCTTTCAGCAATCCGCTCCCGGAAAATGCGCCAATGACCGTGCCGAGCACCCAGGAGGCCCAGGAGCAGAACGCGATGCCGATCATCCAGTTTTCACTCCAGCGACGGTTATCCCGCACCAGTTTGGCCGTGGCGGCAGCAAACACTTCATCGGTGAGACCAAATGCCCACAGGGCGGTTTTAGGTTTACTGAGCCGTTGACTGATGCGGCTACGCAGGGAAGGGCCGTACAGCACATGGCGCACGTCCATCGCCATCACGGTCAGCGCGGCGACCCATAATGTGCTGCCCGCCGCGAGCATGGTGGTGATGACGAACTGGCTGGCGCCTGCGTAAATAATGCAGGAGAAAAAAACGCTTTCGAGGGGAGTAAAGCCCAGACGGGTGGCGTTAAGGCCAAACGCAAACGCCACCGGAATATAACTTATGACTATCGGTAAACTGTCTTTGAATCCTTCCGTTAATGTTGCCGGACGGGGCTCAGACTGGGGTGCAGGGCTTTCCATAAGATTATCTGATTCGTCACCGATGTTAAAATAACCAGCATAAATGAATCATATAACCTTAACAGAGTGGGGGACGCCTTAACACCCTGGGGAGCTCAATCAAAGGTAAACGCTTGCCATCTGCTTAATTTGCGGCTTCTTGTCGGTGAAAACCTCGCCACCAGACCAGTAGATTGAGTGCGGCGACGGTGGTACCGGCCAGACAAACGCCGGCCCAGCCGGCATGCTGCCAGGCCGATGCCGAAATCAACGAACCGGCGGCGCCGCCGATAAAGTAGCTGGTCATATACCCGGCGGTGAGCCGGTTACGCGCATCCGGGTGGACGCGGTAAATCACCGTCTGATTGGTGATGTGTACGCCCTGCACGGTGAGATCCAGCACCAGGATGCCAATAATCAGCGCCAGCACGGAGCTGTGTCCGTACCAGATAGCCAGCCAGGAGAGCAACAGCAACAGCAGACCGAAAGTCGTGGTGAGATGGGACTTCCCTTTATCGGCAAAACCGCCCGCCGGACGTGCGCCCAGCGCGCCAGCGGCTCCCGCCAGACCAAACAGCCCAATCATCCCTTCGGAATAGTTAAACGGCGGCGCGGCCAGTAAAAAGGCCATCGATGTCCAGAGAATGCTGAAGTTGGCGAACGTCAGGCAGCCTAACAACGCGCGGGTGCGCAGGAGGCCGTCGTGGATAAACAGGCTGAACACGGAACCCAATAGCTGCGGATAGTTAAGATGCGTTTCTGATTTCACCTTTGGTAAACCGCGCCACAGCGCGACGGCCATCAGCGCCATCAGCACAGAAGCGACCCAGAAGACGGTGCGCCAGCCGCCAAGATTCGCCAGCAATCCGGCAACGGTACGCGCCAGTAAAATCCCCAGCAGCAGGCCGCTCATGATGGTGCCGACCACTTTGCCGCGCTTATCCGGCGTGGCGAGCGTCGCCGCCAGCGGCACCAGGATTTGCGCCACGACGGAGAACAGCCCGGTGAGCGCCGTGCCGAGAATCATCATGCCGAGCGACTGACTGCTGGCGGTTATCAGCATGCCGCCTGCGGCCAGCAGCGTCATGGAGACGATGAGCGTCCGGCGCTCGAACATATCGCCCAGCGGCACCAGAAAGAGCAATCCGGCGGCATAGCCCAACTGAGCGGCGGTAACGATAAAGCCCGCCGAGCTGGCGGAAAGCGAGAAATTGTTTGCGATAGTATCGAGCAGCGGCTGGGCGTAATAGTTACTGGCGACGGCCAGACCGGTTGCCACGGACATTAAAACAATCAGCGCCGGGCTAAGCCCGTGAGTGGATTTAGTCATTATTTTGAGTCAGATATGATTTCCTGGGGTATCAATCATAGCGGATGTTTATGAATGTGAGTGGTTTGTTGAGTGATGGATTGTGCGGTTGGGGGAGGGCGTATAGGCCGGATAAGGCGCATCGCGCCACCATCCGGCATTGGTGTGGTTACTGCGCCTGATGGCGCGCAGCTTTAAGGCCGACGAGTGGGTTATTTCTGCGCGGCCAGCGCTTCTTTTACCCAGCCGTCAAACTGCTGCTGGTGGGCTTTGATCCAGCCGTCAACGTGACCCTGAACATCGGCCTCGGACGATTTGCCTTCATGCATCATCGCGTTCTGCGCGTTGATATCCGCCAGCGGTACCTTCATGATGGCGAACAGCTTCGCCGCTGCCGGGTTTTTCTCTGCCCAGGCTTTGTTGGCGACAATGTGCATGGTGTTCACCGGGAAGCCATAGTTCGCGCCGTTCGGCAGTTTAGTATCAATGTCTTTCTGCTCGCCCGGCAGGGAAGAGAACGGCACCTGTAACCAGACAACATCTTTACCCGGCTTCATCACGTCGCTCACCCAGTACGGCGTCCAGGTGTAGTACAGAATCGGCTTGCCTTCTTTGAAGCGGGTGATGGTGTCGGCCATCATCGCGGCATAGTTACCGTGGCTGACGTCGACGGTTTTTTCCAGATCGAACGCTTTGTTCTGGTGGTTAATCACCGCTTCACAACCCCAGCCTGGCGAACAACCCATCATGTCAGCTTTGCCGTCGCCGTTAGTATCAAAGATTTTGGCGATTTTCGGGTCTTTTAACTGGGCGAGGTTAGTGATCTTGTACTGCTCAGCGGTTTTCTTGTCGATCAGATAACCCTGCGCGGCGCCCGTCACGAATACCCCCTCGCGATAGAACTTTTTGTCTCCGCCCGCAGCGGCGTACATATCATCATGCAGCGGCTGCCAGTTCACGGCGGTAAAAGTTGCATCGCCAGAGGCAATGGAGGTGTAACCGACGTTGTAATCAACTTCGCTTGGCTTATTAACGGTATAACCCAGTTTCTCCAGCGCGCGGCTGACCAGCAGCGTCTGGAAGGTTTCTTCGGTGATGGTGCTCTGCACCGGCTGTACGGTAACGCCTTTGCCCGGCAGGTCGGCAGCGAATGCGCTGGTAGAGACAAGGGTGGCAAACGCTGTGGCAAATAGAATGTTATGTCGCATCGTTGTTCCTTATTACACTTCATCTTTCAAGCTGCCTCTTTGTTGGCTGCACTCATGCACCCCGGTCACGTACTGCGTGTTCGCTCCTGGGGATACATTCGTTTGCCGCCGCGATGCAACTTGAACGATTTTGTGTAAGCTAATGAATTGTAGACCCGGTAAGCAATGCGCCACCGGGCAACGGGTGAATTACTTAACGAAAGGGCGAGTGATAAGCCCAACGGGACCGGTGGTATACCAGCGGCGGTTGCCACGGCTGCGCGAGTCGCGACCAACGGCCTGGGTCAGGCGGTCCAGAATGATAGCGAGGATCACAATACCGACCCCGCCGACGGTTGCCAGCCCCATGTCGAGGCGGCCAATACCACGCAGCACCATCTGACCAAGCCCGCCGACGGCAATCATAGAGGCGATCACTACCATGGAGAGGGCAAGCATGAGCGTCTGGTTAACACCCGCCATAATGGTGGGCATGGCCAGCGGTAGCTGTACTTTGAACAGCATCTGACGCGGACTGGCGCCAAATGAGCGTGAAGCTTCGATCAAATCCGCCGGAACCTGGTTAATCCCCAGAATGGTCAGACGCACAATCGGCGGCAGGGCAAAGATAATGGTCACTACCACCCCCGGCACGTTACCGATACCGAACAGCATCACGATTGGCACCAGATAGACGAACGCAGGCGTCGTTTGCATCGCATCCAGCAGCGGGCGGACAATCTTCGCCGCACGCGGACTGCGCGCCAGCCATATCCCCAGCGGCAAACCGATGACCACGCAGAACAGCAGGGCGGTCAGCACCAGTGCCAGGGTAATCATCGCCTGTGACCAGGCGCCAATCGCGCCGATGGCAATCAGGGACACCAGCGTGGCGGCCCCCATCCCCAGGCCGGAGATCTGCCAGGCGATCAGTGCGAAAATGATAATCGCCACCGGAGCTGGCATACCCAGCAACAGCTGCTGGAAGCCATTGAGAATGTAATCCACCGGTACACGGATGCCCTGGAAAACGGGGCGGAAATGCGTAACGACCCAGTCGATCCCTTCAGTGACCCAGCTGTCCAGCGGGATCAGCGTCTTATGGAACGGGTCCATAATATTAAAATGTTCTGGTGCAGGCGCGGGAGCGCTGGTCAGCCAGTCTGCGCCGCCGCCATCGGCAGGTGCGCCCGAAGGCGTTCCCCAGGCGTCGGCGGATTGCGCGGCGCTATCCGCCGCTGGCGCGGTATCCCACGGATTAGTTTGTTCAGCCATTGTTTGCCCCCTCGCGATCTAAAGCCTGTAGCAGCATGCGTTTTGAAATAATGCCGACATACTGTTGTTCCTCGTCGACAACCGGCACCGCACAAGGCGCCTGTCCAACATGAGAGAGCAACTCGCTAAGAGGTGTTTGCGCATCCACCGCCAGTGACTCGTCAATAAGCGCTGCTTCAATACCTTGCGCCTGGCTTAATGCCGCTTTTAATGAGTCGATGGAAACAATGCCGACAAACTTATTACCGCGTTCAATCACATAACCAAATTCACGGTCTTCATCCTGCAATAATTTCAGTGCGGAACGCGGACCAAAACCTGGCGTTTTACGAATTAATCCCACCGGGCTGCGGCGGGCAATATCTTTGGCGCTGAACACCTGGCTAATATCGACCCCACGGAAGAAGGTGCGGACATAATCATTCGCCGGGTTATTCAGAATTTCATCTGGCGTTCCCACCTGAACGACTTCGCCGTTTTGCATAATGGCAATACGATCGCCAATACGCATCGCTTCATCGAGATCGTGGGAAATAAAAACGACGGTACGCTGATGTTTTGCCTGTAGTTTTACCAGCTCATCCTGCATCTCGGTACGAATTAAGGGATCGAGCGCCGAGAAGGCCTCATCCATTAACAGAATGTCAGGGTTGATCGCTAATGCGCGGGCCAGACCGACACGCTGGCGCATACCGCCGGAGAGTTCATCCGGGTAGCCGTGCGCATAATTCTCCAGCCCCACCTGGCGTAAGGCATCCAGCGCTTTTTCACGGCGCTCTTCAGCGGCAACGCCGGCTAATTCCATGCCGAATGCCGTATTATCCAGTACGGTCATGTGCGGCATTAATGCAAATGACTGGAAAACCATCGCAATTTTCTTTCTGCGCACCTCGCGAAGCTCGGCGTCAGATATTTTTGCAATATCAACACCGTCGATCAGCACTTGCCCGCGGGTGGGTTCAATCAGGCGATTGAGAAGGCGTACCATTGTGGATTTACCCGAACCGGATAATCCCATGATGACAAAAATCTCGCCTTCTTCAATGGCCAGACTGGCGTCTTTAACGCCAAGCGATAGCCCTGTTTTATCCAGAATTTGCTCTTTCGAAAGTCCTTTTTCAATATATTTGAAAGCTCGCTGCGGATGCTCACCAAATATCTTATAGAGATTCTTAACTTCTAATTTAATTGCCATGCAATAGAAAGATTCCTGTTATTTATTATGTCGATACGATACCTGATAGAAATAGTCACCTTTTTCTACCCTAACATACTGAGAATCTGAGACAACCCTGAATTTTCCTCAGACACAAATATTGCCGGAGGCCATTTGCCGGGATTTCCCATGATATAAGGGCTGAGCGGGAGTGGGGGGAGAGCGATATTTTTTGTAACGACCACCGAAAATGCGCCTGAATTGCTGAAATTCAGGCGAATAATGTGGCAGATATTGAGTGTAGATCACACAGAAATAATTGTGTGATAAAAACGTGATCCCGTTAAAATATTATCGCGGAAGTGTGATCGATATTTACCGCGATAATCGCCGTCAAAAATTCCAGTCTTCGTCTTCGGTTTCGATAGCTTTTCCCATCACATAGGAGGAGCCTGAACCGGAGAAGAAATCATGGTTTTCATCCGCATTCGGTGAAAGCGCAGCAAGTATGGCAGGATTGACCTCCGCCATTTCTGCGGGGAATAACGCTTCGTAGCCCAGGTTCATCAACGCTTTATTGGCGTTGTAACAGAGAAAGGCGTTAACGTCTGCCACCCAGCCGGTTTCGGCATACAGTTCTTCCGTATAGCGAGACTCGTTGTCATACAGCTCCATCAGCAAATCAAGGGCGAAATGCTTCAATTCGTCGCGTTCGGATTCCGACAGTTTCTCCAGCCCTTTTTGGTATTTATAGCCGATGTAATAACCATGTACCGCTTCGTCACGAATAATCAGACGAATCAGGTCGGCGGTGTTGGTCAGCTTGCCCCGGCTGGAAAAATACATTGGCAGCCAGAAGCCGGAATAGAACAGGAAAGATTCCAGGAATACGCTGGCGATTTTCTTTTTCAGCGGATTGTCGGCGGTGTAATGTTGCAGGATAATCTGCGCCTTGCGTTGCAGCGGCGCATTTTCCTCACTCCAGGCATAGGCCGCGTCTACGTCTTTCGTCTGGCAAAGCGTAGAGAAAATCGAGCTGTATGAGCGGGCATGTACCGCCTCCATAAAGCTGATGTTTGACAGCACCGCCTCTTCATGCTGCGTCAGCGCGTCCTGCATCAACGCGGGGGCCCCGGCGATATTCTGAATGGTGTCGAGCAGCGTTAATCCGGTAAACACGCGGATGGTAAGCTGCTGCTCGGCGGCGCTCAGCGTCTGCCAGGCGGGGATATCATTGGAAAGCGGCACCTTTTCCGGCAGCCAGAAGTTGCTGGTCAGGCGGTTCCACACTTCCAGGTCTTTATCATCCTGAATCTTGTTCCAGTTGATGGCGCTCACGCGTGATAGTTTCATCCTGCTCTCCTTATAGCGCGCATGATACGCAGCCTTCTATTTCAGTACCTTCCAGCGCCAGCTGACGCAGACGGATGTAATACAGCGTTTTGATCCCTTTTCGCCACGCGTAAATCTGGGCTTTGTTGATATCGCGGGTTGTCGCGGTATCCGGGAAGAACAGCGTCAGCGACAGTCCCTGATCAACGTGGCGTGTGGCTTCGGCATAGGTATCAATGATTTTTTCCGGGCCGATTTCATAGGCGTCCTGGTACATGTCCAGGTTCTCATTGGTCATAAACGGGGCCGGGTAGTAAACGCGTCCGGTTTTTCCTTCTTTGCGGATCTCTATCTTTGACACGATCGGGTGAATGCTTGACGTCGCGTGGTTGATATAGGAAATGGAACCGGTCGGCGGCACCGCCTGTAAATTCTGGTTATAGATACCGTAGCGCATCACCTCATCCCGCAACCGCGCCCACATTTCGCGGCCCGGAAGCGTAATGCCGCTACGGGCAAAGAGCGCACGAACCGTTTCTGTTTTCGGCTGCCAGTCGCCCTGCAAATATTGTTCGAAATACTCGCCGCTGGCATAGCGCGATTGTTTGAATCCGGCGAAGGTTTTACCGCGTTCACGCGCCATCATCATTGAGGTATTCAGCGCGTGCCAGGTCACGGTATAGAAATAGAGGTTGGTGAAATCCAGCGCCTCCGGGCTGCCGTAGGCAATGCCTTCTCGCGCCAGATAACCGTGCAGGTTCATCTGCCCCAGGCCAATCGCGTGTGACGCGGCGTTTCCGGCTTCAATTGACGGTACGCTGCGGATATGGCTCATATCCGATACCGCCGTCAGGCCGCGAATCGCCGTTTCCACCGTGCGGCCAAAATTCGGGGAGTCCATCGTATGGGCGATGTTCAGCGAACCGAGGTTGCAGGAGATATCATGCCCGGTCTGCGCGTAATCCAGATTTTCATCATAGGTGGAGGCGCTGTTGACCTGCAAAATCTCCGAGCACAGGTTGCTCATGTTGATGCGACCGGCAATCGGATTCGCGCGGTTTACCGTATCCTCGTACATGATGTAGGGATAGCCTGACTCAAACTGGATTTCCGCGAGCCGCTGGAAAAATTCGCGCGCGTTGATGTACTGCTTGCGTACGCGTTCGTCGGCGAGCAGCTCATCGTACCGTTCGCTAATGGCGATATCTCCGAACGGTTTGCCGTAAATGCGTTCGACATCGTAAGGCGAGAACAGCGCCATCTGCGCGTTTTCTTTCGCCAGACGGAACGTTACGTCCGGGATCACCACGCCCAGCGACAGCGTTTTAATGCGGATCTTTTCATCGGCGTTTTCGCGTTTCGTGTCGAGAAAACGCAGGATATCCGGGTGGTGCGCGTGCAGATACACGGCGCCCGCCCCCTGACGCGCCCCTAACTGATTAGCGTAAGAAAAGGCGTCTTCCAGCATCTTCATTACCGGGATCACGCCCGAGGACTGGTTCTCAATACGCTTGATCGGCGCGCCCGCTTCACGAAGATTCGAGAGCAAAAACGCCACGCCGCCGCCGCGCTTGGAAAGCTGTAGCGCCGAGTTAACCGCCCGACCAATGGACTCCATATTGTCTTCAATGCGTAACAGGAAGCAGGAGACCAGCTCGCCGCGCTGTTGTTTGCCGCAGTTTAAGAAGGTCGGCGTGGCCGGCTGAAAGCGCCCGGAGAGGATTTCATCGGTAAGCTGCATCGCCAGCGCTTCATTGCCCTGCGCCAGCGTCAGCGCCACCATTGTCACCCGGTCTTCAAAGTCTTCAAGGTAGCGTTTGCCGTCGAACGTTTTCAGCGTATAGCTGGTGTAATATTTCCACGCGCCAAGGAACGTCTGGAAGCGAAAACCGCTGGCGTGGGCGTGAGCAAACAGCTTCACCACGAAAGCGCGATCGTAGCGGGTTAAAACGCTTTCGTCGTAATAGCCTTCGCGAAGCAGATACTCCAGGCGCTCGTCCTGGCTGGCAAAGGAGACGGAATTGGGGCGGACATGGGTGGCAAAGAACACCTCTACCGCCTGCCGATCCTTGTCGAACTGAATATGGCCTGCTTTATCGTACAGATTCAGCATGGCATTCAGCGCGTGATAATCCATCGTTTCTTGCTTCACACGTTCTGCGGTTGTCGTTGCCAAAATTCGCTCACTCCTTTTCGGACGTTGTCGATGTCGCTTTGCGTTCCCATCAGTTCAAAGCGGTACAGCCAGGGGACGCCGCATTTTTGTGAAATGACCTCGCCAGCGCGACCGTAAGCCTCGCCAAAGTTACGGTTGCCGGAGGCGATCACGCCGCGAATTAACGCCCGGTTATGTTCATCATTTAAAAAGCGGATCACCTGTCGTGGAACCGCGCCTGCCGTACCGCCGCCGCCGTAAGAGGGGACGACCAGAATGTAAGGTTCGTCTACCCTGATTCGCTCGCGTTCATTAAGCGGAATGCGAATAGCGGGCAGCCCCAGACGCTGCATAAAGCGGTGCGTATTTTCGGAGCTGCTGGAAAAGTAGACGAGTTGGCTCATGCGCTGGCCACGCGCGCATCAGGATGCAGACGGTTGATCATATCCGGGCGGAAGCCTGACCAACTGGTATCGCCCGCGATGACCACCGGCAGCTGGCGAAAACCTTTTTCCCGCAGGGTATCTGCCGCGTCGGGAACCAGATCGACGTTCACCATCTCAAAGTCAAATCCACGGCTTTCCATCGCCCGTTTGGTGGCGTGGCACTGAACACAGTCGTTACGAGTGTAAATAGTAATGCGCATGATTCGTATTTCCATTTAAAATGAGAGAACGGCGCAATGATATGCGTCGGGTTGTGTGTGTCTTGATAGAGAGAATACTAGATGTAGATGAATAAAGTTTCAACCACACAAGATATGGGAAATATCGATTAATTTGCTTCTGCTGATTAGCTCAGCGGGAATGGGGGGGTATGGTTAAACGTCGCCCGATGGCGCTTACGCTAACCGGGCCTACGGTGTAGGCCGGATAAGGCGTTTACGCCGCCATCCGGCAATAGCGGGTTTACATCCGCATCCCAACGGCCAGTCGGTTGAAGCAGTTCATCAGACTGATAGCGAAGGTCAGATCGCTGATTTCACGGGCGCTGAAACTTTCGAGTAGCGGCAGATACGCGTCATCTTCGGCATGCGTTCTTGCGATATCCGTGACGGATTCCGCCCAGGCCAGCGCCGCACGCTCCTGTTCGCTGAAGTGATGGCTTACCCGCCACCCGGCCAGCGCATCCAGTTTGCTTTGCGCCACGCCGGATTTACGCAGGGCTTTGCTGTGCATCTCCAGACAAAATGCGCAACCGTTGATCTGTGAGATACGCAGATAAATCAGTTCCATCAGCGTGGTGTCCAGCGCGCTGTTTTCCAACGCTTTTTTGGCCTGGCCCAGCGCACTATAGACTTCAGGGCTAAGTTCATAATAGGGCTGACGTAATGTCGTCATCATACTTCTCCTCGTTTAGACGTCAGCAATGTAGCACTATAATGGACTGCTAAAGAGAGCCATATTTTTATGAAAAAAGCAGACCATAAAGGATCGTTCACCTGTGCCACGCTACCAGCAAATCGCCCGTCAGTTAAAAAACGCCATTGAGCATGGCGAACTCAAGGCCGGGGCGCGTTTGCCGTCCAGCCGGACATGGTCGCAAGAGTTAGGCGTTTCACGCTCGACGGTCGAAAACGCGTACGGCGAGCTGGTGGCGCAAGGCTGGCTGGAGCGGCGCGGGCAGGCCGGTACGTTTGTCAGCGGGCATGTACGTCCAGAAAAAACGGTCGCTACGCCTGCCATTTTCGCCGGAGAAAGCCAGACGCCCGATCCATTTCAAATGGGATTACCTGCGCTGGATCTTTTCCCGCGTGAGATTTGGGCGCGGGTGATGGGGCGTCGCCTGCGTACGCAGACCCGTTTTGATCTCGCGTTGGGCGACGTCTGCGGCGAAGCGGTTTTGCGCGAGGCCATTGTCGATTATCTGCGGGTGTCGCGCAGTATTGAATGCCTGCCGGAACAGGTGTTTATCACTTCCGGCTATGCGTCCTCAATGACCCTTATCCTGCGCGCGCTGGCGAAACCTGGAGAAGGCATGTGGGTTGAAGATCCCGGGTTTCCCCTTATTCGCCCGGTGATTGCCCAGGAAAATATCGGGCTGATGCCGGTTCCGGTCGATGATCATGGACTGAATGTGGCGGCAGGTATTCACGATTACCCACAGGCGCGTTTTGTGTTGTTAACGCCGGCCCACCAAAGCCCGCTCGGCGTGGCGCTCTCTTTAACCCGTCGCCGCCAGTTACTTGAATGGGCGGCGAGCGCGCAGGCATGGGTTATCGAAGATGATTATGACAGTGAATTTCGTTACCACGGCAAGCCGCTTCCGCCGCTGAAAAGCCTCGATGCGCCGCAGCGGGTGATCTATGCCGGAACGTTCAGCAAGTCGCTGTTTCCGGCGCTGCGTACCGCATGGCTGGTGGTTCCGCTTAATCAGGTGGCGCGTTTTCGTCAACTGGCGGGGCTGATGGCCTGTAGCGTGCCGGTACTGTGGCAGCAGACGCTGGCGGATTTTATCCGCGATGGTCATTTCTGGCGGCATTTGAAAAAGATGCGCCAGCATTACGCCAGGCGACGGCTTTGGATGGAAGAGGCGCTGCGTGAGCAGGGATTCGCCGTTGTCCCACAGGAAGGCGGTATTCAGCTGGTTGTTGCGGTGGATGCTGATGACCGGTTGCTGACGGCGAAAGCCAATCAGGCCGGATTAGCGGTGCAGGCATTGAGCCGCTGGCGGCTTCAGTCAGAAGGAAGGGGAGGACTGCTGCTGTCGTTTACCAACATCACTTCAGCGGAAATGGCAAAACAGGTCGCACGTCAGCTTCGGGAAGCCATAACCGACACGCAGTCGGCCGGATAAGACGCTCTGCGTCGCATCCGGCAAGATTCCCCGTTAACGGCGTAAACTTAACAGCGCCCCGACAACGATGCCGACAGCGGCGGCTGTCCCCATGCTGCACCAGGGTTTTTCTCGCACAAAGGTATCCGCGCATCCTACGGCATCACGCGCCGCCTGTTCTACTCGCGTGCGGCCATGCATACGGGCACGGGTTTCTTTCAGCAATGCCTGCGCTTTGCGCCGCGCGGTTTCCGCTTCATCTTTGGCATCACTTCCCCATGATTTCAGTACGTCTTCAAGGGTATCGGCTAATTGACTGGCATCGTTCTGAATATCCTGAACATTTTCATCGGCGTCTTTTCGGCTCGGTCGGTTAAACATATGATCCTCCATTGATTTCGATGTGAACTTCAGTGTAGTCCATATTTTTTATCTTCTGAGGCGCGTCACGGTATATTCGCGAGTTTATGGATTTTTCTGAAAGCGTTGCTAATGCTGGATCGGGTAAGGTAAGCCCGCAGTAAAGGATAACGAGGATAAAATATGTATTTACGACCCGATGAGGTGGCGCGCGTACTTGAAAAAGTGGGTTTTACCGTAGATGTGGTAACACAGAAAGCATACGGTTATCGACGTGGCGAAAATTATGTGTACGTTAATCGTGAAGCGCGTATGGGGCGTACCGCATTAGTGATTCATCCGACGCTAAAAGAACGCAGTTCTTCACTGGCAGAACCCGCTTCGGAAATTAAAACCTGCGATCATTATCATCAGTTCCCGCTTTATTTAGGCGGAGAAATTCACGAACATTACGGCATACCGCACGGCTTTAGTTCACGGATTGCGCTTGAGCGCTATTTGCATGGACTGTTTGGCGAAGCAAAACCAAATTCAAACTAATGAAGCGACTGGCCTTGCCAGTCGCGAAGAAAGCGGATCTCAGGCTTTGGCCTGGTGGTAGCTGCTGACTTTGAACAGGCGGCGGCAATAATCAAGGAAGTAGCCGTAAACCGCGCCCATCAGCATGGATATCACGATATTCGAACTGACTGCCGCTGTAATCTGGTGCCAGTCTGCGCCGACCGTCAACAAAATCGCGACATAAACTGGAGACTGGAAGGTGACGTAAGCCAGTACATCCGCCAGATTCTTCACCCAACTCGCCGGGCTTGCCTTACGCGCGACGCGCATAATCGCATCACGATACATTCCATAGGGCCACGCGATCAGAATATTGACCGGAATGGCGACCAGACGGGAAGACAGCGACTGTTCAAAGGTCATTCCAGAGAGGAATATCTCGATCAACATGTTCACGACAGAACAATAAACAACCATCGCGAACGTGTCTGCGACTGCATGACGCAAGCGTGACTGCGGTGAGAACATGTTAATGCTCCTTGTAAAAGGGTAAAAATCGCCATTGAACGTGTGGTTGTAGTGATTTAGCGTAGTGCTTTCGCTAATGCATAGCGTATATCTCTACATAATAACTAGCAACTAGTGTAAAATTTTTATTTATTGTCTTTTTGTCGATAAAATACTCTGCCAGTGTCTGTTTTTTGTTCGTTTCGGGATTTTCGTTGTCCGCCGTGACTAATGTTTTCCAAATCAATGGCTTAACTTTTATTGTTTTTTTCGGCGTTTTGCGCAAGCGAGGCGGGAGCGAAAGGGCATCGACGGCTGCTGTTGTGTACGCCGGGGAGAGGCCGCTTTTTTAATTTCGCAGGCGTGCGTTATTCAGGCTGAATATATAACGGCGAAGGTGAATAAATATAAGCGGCGGTGTGCAGGCCGGATATTGCTGTATATCCCACTCTCTGGAAATATAATCAATAATCGAATATACTTTCTGGCGTAATACTTGTTTTCCCCTGCGTTAAAAGGTTTTATTGTTATGACTTTGATGTTACAGAATTTAAATAATATCCGTACACTGCGCGCAATGGCCCGCGAATTCTCCATTGACGTTCTTGAAGAAATGCTCGAAAAATTCAGGGTTGTCACTAAAGAAAGACGCGAAGAAGAAGAAGAGCAACAGCGTCTGCGCGCTGAACAGCAAGAAAAGATTAATACCTTTCTGGAGATGATGAAAGCCGACGGCATCAAGCCAGAAGACTTATTAAATATGGGGGCGGCAACGCCGCGTTCAGGTAAAAAACGTCAGCCGCGCCCGGCGAAATATCGTTTTACCGATTTTGATGGTGAGACGAAAACATGGACTGGTCAGGGGCGTACGCCTAAGCCGATTGCCCAGGCGCTGGCGGTGGGGAAATCTCTGGATGATTTTCTGATCTAATTTCGCGGTATTTTGCCGGATGAGACGGTGCTTATCCGGCTGATATCAACCTGGTCAGTACAAACCACCCGGCCCGCCGGTGACTGCGGCGATTCTGGCGCTACCGCTTAATGTGTTCGCCGGTTCCAGGGCATCTTTTCGAGCAGTCGCGCCATGCCGCAGAAACCCGTGAATCCCGCCAGCATTAACCCGGCGCCAACAAAGCCGCTGATCAGGAAGAAACCGCTACTGACGGTGTAACCCAGCGCAACGCCCAGTAAAACCAGTCCTCCGGCGGCAATTTGCACCTGACGCATCAGCGGCAGCGGCTGAGACTTATCTTCCGCCACGGGCAGGCCCGCAGCTTTCCAGCCTTCGATTCCCCCCTCCAGCAGCCAGACTTCTGCGGGGGCGGCGACCGCCTGGAGCGTTGCGGCATTGCCGCTGGTACGCCTGCCTGACTGACAGTGAAAGATGACGCGTTCAGCCCGTAACGCCGCCGGAAAAGCGCCGTGCTCAAGCGTGGAGAGCGGCGCCAGCTGCGCGTCGGGAATATGTTCGCGCAGGTATTCATCGGCGTCACGGATATCAATCAGCGTTGCCCCTTGTGCTATCAGCGCCTGTGCTTCGCGCGGGGAAATCGTCCCGGTTGTCATGGTTTCTCCTGGTGGACAATACGGTGTATTTAGCAGCGTAAATCAGCTTCCTGGCAGCGTAAAGGGTGTAAATGAGGAATGTCTTGTTCGCCTTACAGTTTGCGCCAGCAATATGTCATGCCGTTTCCCTGTTAAGCCGCTTCCCTCTGCTACACTCTCTGGGTGTCTATTGTGTACAACCGAGGTAAATATGGGTCTCTTCAATTTTGTGAAAGATGCGGGCGAAAAGCTCTGGGATGCCGTAACCGGAAATCATGATAAAGATGATCTGGCGAAAAAGGTGCAGGAACACTTAAACAAAACCGGTATTCCTGACGCCGATAAAGTCAATGTGCAGGTGACGGACGGTAAAGCGACGGTAACGGGCGACGGTTTAAGTCAGGAAGCGAAAGAAAAAATCCTCATTGCGATCGGGAATATTTCCGGGATCGGCAGTGTGGAAGATCAGGTTAAAACGTCAGCGCCTGCGGCGGAGAGTCAATTTTATACGGTGAAATCAGGCGACACGTTGAGCGCTATTTCAAAACAGGTTTACGGTAATGCCAACCTGTACAACAAAATCTTTGAAGCGAATAAACCGATGCTGAAAAGCCCGGATAAAATATATCCCGGGCAGGTTTTACGTATCCCGGAAGAGTAACCGGACTCAGCTCTGTTCCTGCTGAAGTTTACCGGCCATCGCCTGTTGAATAATCGGAATTGGCGTCAGTAAATGCTGGCGCATTAATTCGCTGGCGCGTGCGGCATCGCGCGCCAGAATAGCCTCCATAAGCGCCCGATGCTGAATATGTTTATCTTCGAGCATTTCAACGGACAGAACCGTTTTGCGCAGCCAGATAAAACGGTAGCGTGCCGCCAGATCGAAAAGTCGCTCGCGCATTTGCAGCAGATAATGTGAGCCGCAACCGGCAACAATGGCCGTATGAAATGCCTGATGGCGCTGATCCCACTCATCCAGCATACGTTCGCTGGCATCGCTCGATTCCAGTTTGTTGAGCATATGCGCCCTGGCGAGAATATCGGCTTCCCACTCATCGCCGCCACGCGCAATAGCCAGTTGCACCAGCATGGCTTCCATATTGGCGCGGGCATCGAAAATATCGAGCAGTTCCTGCTCCGACATTGACGCCACGCGATAGCCTTTCTGGTTCACCACCGTGACCAGCCGTTCCGCCACCAGTTGAGAAAGCGCCTCCCGCAACGGCCCCACGCCTAACTCATAGCGTGATGTTAACAGACTCATGCGCAGCTTCTCATCGGGCTGATAAACGCCGCGAATAATATCGTTTTTGAGCCATCGGTATCCATCTATGGCCGTCGGTTGGGCAGAGGCGGTCATGGTACAACTCCTGAATAGCATTGGGCTGATATCCCGGCGCGCGCCGGGACACAGGTCTAACGCGTATTTTGCAACGGCGTTTTTTGCCACAATACCAGTTTTTTCCAGCGGGACATAATCGGCACGGTGCAAATGATCCCCAGTCCTAACAGCCCGGTAGAAATCACCTCCAGCTGTTGCGCCGGTCGGAATAGCATCACCACCAGCACAAAGCAGATAAAAGCGATAACCAGCCAGGTCAGCCACGGATAGAGCCACATTTTCAGCTTAATTTCGCTCCCTTCCGCCAGCAGGATTTTCCGCATTCTGAGCTGGGAAACCGCAATCACCAGGTAGACGAGCAGGGCGATCGCGCCGGAGCTGTCGATCAGGAATTTAAACACTTTCGCCGGGGCGTAATAATTTACCACCACCGTGAGAAATGCCGCTCCCGTGGATAACAGCACCGCCACATACGGCGTCCTGCTGCGGTTGAGTTTGCCCATAATGGCGGGCGCATCGCCACGACGGCTGAGGGAGTAGAGCATTCTCGACGCCGTATACAGCGCGGAATTCAGGCAACTGGTGACTGACAATAAAATCACGCAGTCCATGATCGCTTTGGCATAAGGAATATTCAGCAATTCCAGTACCGAACGGTAGGAACCAACGTCTTTGAGTCCCGGCATGTTCCACGGGATGAGCGCGACCACCACGAAAATAGAGCACAGGTAGAAGATTGAAATACGCCAGATCACCGAGTTGGTGGCGCGCACGATATGCTTATCCGGCGTGTCGGACTCGGCGGCGGCAATCGTGACAATCTCTGCGCCCATAAATGAGAACATGGTGATCAGCATCGCGCTCAGTACCGCGCCGAAGCCATTGGGCATAAAGCCGCCGTGATCCCACAGGCGTGAAACGCCGCTCACGTCTGCGTAGGGATAAAAGCCGCTAATTGCCGCCGCGCCCAGCGCGATAAACGCCAGAATGGCAATCACTTTGCACAGCGCCAGCCAGAATTCGAACTCGCCGTAATTTTTGACGCTCAGCAAATTACTGCCGGTTAATGCGATGGTGATCGCCAGAGAGAACAGCCAGATGGGGACGCCCGGTATCCATGAATGCAGGATGATGGCGGCAATATTGGCCTCCAGTGGGATAACCAGCACCCAGAACCACCAGTACAGCCAGCCGATGGTGTAGCCCGCCCAGGGGCCGATGGCTTTATCCGCATAGGTTGAGAAAGAGCCGGTATCCGGCGTGGCGACGGCCATTTCGGCCAGCATTCGCATAATCATAACGACCAGCAACCCGGCAAACAGGTAAGCCAGCAGTACCGCAGGCCCGGCTTGCGCGATCGCGACGCTGGAACCGACAAACAGACTGGCGCCAATGACGCCGGCGATAGACAGCATGGTGACGTGGCGGGATTTCAGTCCGCCACCTAAAGCATGTGATTCTGACAATTGCCCCATCTTCTTACCCCGTTATTGTTATTGAAGCTGTTGGCTGCTCTTGATGCGTAGGCCCGGTAAGCGGAGCGCCGCCGGGCATCACAACATTGCCGGATGGCAGCGCAAGCGCCTTATCCGGCCTACAACGACCTAACCTTGCTTCGCCTCATCAAAACACTGAGCGATGATGTCCAGCCCTTGCTGAATTTGCGCTTCTTCGATAGTCAGCGGCACCAGAATGCGCAGCACGTTGTAGTACGGCCCGCAGGAGAGCAGGATCAGCCCTTTATCACGGGCGCGGGCGACGATGTCGGCGGTCAGCTTCGCGTCCGGTTTGCTGCGATCGCCATTTTCAAACAGCTCAATGGCGATCATCGCTCCCGGGCCGCGCACGTCGCCAATCTCGCGGTGCGTTTCAGCAATATTCAACAGCCCTTTACGCAGGGTTTGCCCCAGGTCTTTGGCTTTTTGCAGCAGGTTTTCCTGCTCGAAAATGTTCAGTACCGCCAGCGCGGCGGCGCAGGCGAGAGGATTACCGGCGTAGGTGCCGCCCAGACCGCCCGGCGGGATGGCGTCCATCACATCGGCGCGACCGGTCACTCCCGCCAGCGGAAAGCCGCCGGCAATCGATTTGGCGAAGGTGGTGAGGTCCGGGGCGACGCCCGTCTGTTCCATCGCGAAAAGCGTACCGGTACGCCCCGCGCCGCTTTGCACTTCATCGGCAATGAGCATGATCCCGTGTTCGTCGCAGAGTGCGCGCAGACGCTGCATAAAAGCGGGCGAGGCCGCATAAAAACCGCCTTCTCCTTGTACCGGTTCAATGATGATGGCGGCAATATCTTCCGGCGCGGCATCGTTTTTAAAGATGCGCTGGATGCTGGCAATCGCATCATCATCACTGATGCCGTGCAGGGCGCAAGGGTAGAGCGCGCGGTAAACGTGGCCTGGCATCAGCCCCATTCCGGCAGAGTAGGGATTGACTTTTCCGGTCAGCGATAGGGTGTAGTGGGTACGGCCATGATAAGCGCCGCTAAAAGCGATGGCGCCGCTACGCTTTGTCGCCGCACGGGCGATTTTCACCGCGTTTTCCACCGCTTCGGAACCGGTAGTCACCAGTAGGGTTTTCTTCGCGAAATCGCCTGGCACCTTCTGGTTCATGAGTTCGCACAGCTCCAGATACGGCTCGTAGGCGAGCACCTGAAAACAGGTATGCGACAGCTTTTTCAGTTGTGCTTCGACCGCCGAGACGATCTCCGGGTGCAGGTGCCCGGTATTCAACACCGCAATACCGCCTGCAAAATCGAGATACTCGCGGCCTTCTACATCCCAGACCCGGCAGTTTTCCGCGCGATCGGCAAAAATAGGGTGGATCTGTCCTACGCCGCGAGGGACGGCGTTACTGCGGCGATGCATTAATTCTTTATTGCTGCTCATCAGGTGTTCTCCAGTATTGTTTTTTTAAAGGCCGATACACATGTATTTGATTTCTAAATAATCTTCGATGCCGTACTTAGAACCTTCGCGGCCAAGACCGGAGGCTTTAATCCCGCCGAATGGCGCGACTTCGTTGGAGATAATGCCGGTGTTGATGCCGACAATGCCGTACTCCAGCGCTTCGCCGACGCGAAACACGCGGCTTAAATCGCGGGCGTAGAAATAGGCCGCCAGACCGAACTCGGTATCGTTCGCCTGCGCGATCGCGTCCGCTTCATCTTTAAAGCGGAATAGCGGGGCGAGGGGGCCAAACGTCTCTTCTTTAGCCACTTTCGCGTTATTGGGGACGTCCACCAGGATGGTGGGCTGGAAGAAGTTGCCGCCGAGCGCATGCGCCTTACCGCCGCAGAGCACTTTTGCGCCTTTCTCCAGCGCGTCGGCGATGTGCTCCTGCACTTTGGCTACCGCTTTTTCGTCAATCAGCGGCCCGGTGGTGACGTCTGCTTGCAGGCCGTCGCCGAGATGCAGCTTGCTCACCGCCTGCTGGAGTTTTTCCGCAAAGCGGTCATACACGCCGTCCTGTACATACAGGCGGTTAGCGCAGACGCAGGTCTGCCCGGCGTTGCGAAACTTAGAGGCCAGCGCGCCTTCTACGGCGTTATCCAGATCGGCGTCATCAAAGACGATAAACGGCGCGTTGCCGCCCAGCTCCAGCGACACCTTTTTGATGTCTTTCGCACACTGTTCCATCAGTTGACGGCCAATTTCGGTTGAGCCGGTAAACGACAGTTTGCGCACCAGCGGGTTGCTGGTCAGTTCATTGCCGACCGCTCCCGCAGAACCGGTGACGACGTTAAAGACGCCTGCGGGAACCCCGGCGCGGTTCGCCAGTTCAGCCAGTGCCAGTGCGGAAAACGGCGTCTGGCTGGCGGGTTTCAGAACCATCGTACAACCGGCCGCCAGCGCCGGGCCGGCTTTGCGGGTAATCATCGCCGAGGGGAAATTCCACGGCGTGATGGCGGCGGTGACGCCAATCGGCTGCTTGATAACGATCAGGCGCTTATCGGCCTGGTGGCCTGGAATCGTGTCGCCATAGATACGCTTACCTTCTTCGGCAAACCATTCAATAAAGGAGGCGGCATAGCTGATTTCTCCTTTTGCTTCCGCCAGCGGCTTCCCCTGTTCCAGCGTCATCAGGCGGGCGAGATCGTCCTGGTGCTCCATCATCAAATTGAACCAGCGACGCAGAATATTCGCCCGCGCTTTGGCGGTGAGTGCGCGCCAGGCGGGCAGCGCGCGGTTAGCGGCGTCAATGGCTTCGCGGGTCTCTTCTGCCCCCATTTTCGGTACGCTGCCTAACGGCTGGCCGTTCGCTGGGTTGGTTACGGCGATTGTGTCGCCGCTTCTGGCGTCGCGCCATTGCCCCTCGATAAACGCCTGCTGGCGGAACAAGGTGGGATCGTTAAGTTGCATGATTGCTTCCTGTCTTAAAAGGGTTAACGGGTGAATGCGGCGTTTAATGAGTCCACGCGACGCGCCGCACGTAGCGTGCGTCCGGGATGACTCTGGCTTGCCAGCAGCGTCTGCACTTTGCTGACGATATGCGCCCCGATGGGAATGGCTGATGTGGCCGCCGGAGAGGGCGCATTGCAGGTGTGAATGGATCGTGGCGTGGTAACAAACAGGAAATCGTCGATCAGCTTGCCATCCGGCGACACCGCCTGCGCCCGCACGCCCGCAGGCCACGGCTGTAAATCTTTTAAGGTCAGGCTGGGGCAATATTTTTGCACCAGCCGCAGATAACCGCTTTTGCACAGTGAGTTCTTCATCTCGCCAAGCCCTGAGCGCAGATTGTTTTGCAGCACGCGGCGGATGCCGGACGAACCGAAAATTTCCAGCGTATCGGATAATGAAAAATCGCCTTTCCGGTAGCCTTCTCGTTTAAAAGCCAGCACGGCGTTAGGCCCGACGGTAACGCTGCCGTCGATCATCCGGGTGAGGTGGACGCCCAAAAACGGCATCGCCGGATCGGGAATGGGGTAGATCAAATGGTTAACGATTTGATTATGCTGCGACGCCAGGCGGAAATATTCGCCACGGAACGGGCAGATGATAAAACCGGGATCGACCCCCAGCATTTTAACCAGCCGGTCGGCCATCAGCCCGGAACAGCTAATCAGGGTTGAGGCTTCGTATATCTGCCCGCTCCGGGTTGTGATCACCACGCCCGCCGCATGTTCCTTCAGCGCGCTGACCTCCGCGTTGTAGACAATCTCACCGCCTTTGGCCTGGAAGATTTTCGCCATCGCCGCCGTCACGTCCCGGTAGCTGACAATCCCGCTGGAGGGGACAAAAATCCCGCCCAGACCGGTGATGTTCGGCTCCCGCTCCCGCAGTTCCGCCGCGCTTAACCACTCGCGTTCCAGGCCGTTTGCCGCCGTGCGATCCCACAGCGCCCGCATCCGCGTCATTTCCAGTTCGGATGTCGCCACCAGCATTTTCCCGCAGGTGTCGTAGCGAATGCCGTTTTGATCGCAAAAGGCTTTGGTGGCGCGATTTCCGGCGAGGCAAAACTGCGCTTTGAGGCTACCGGGAGTGTAGTAGACCCCGGCATGGATCACGCCGCTGTTGTGACCCGTCTGATGACAGGCCGGTTCGGACTCTTTTTCCAGCAGGGCGATGCTGGCGTCTGGATACACATCAATAAGCTGCATGGCGGTCGACATGCCGATAATGCCGCCGCCAATAATTACAAAATCATACATCCGCTCAATTCCTTCGTCTGACCGCGCTTATTGATGAGTCTGGTAGCAACGGGTGGAATAAGCGAAATAACCGCGCTGGCGCATCAGTTCACGGCGCAGATCCGGGTGTGGCGTAAAACGATCGCGCCCGTGAAGCCAGAACAGGTTGTTAATCAACAGGAATTTACCGACCGGCACCGGAACAGAGAGGATGTTTTTGCTGGTTTCCAGCGCATCGGAGAGATCGCTGAGCCAGACGCCCTCTTCAAAATCTTTTGGCTGGACGAACTGGTCGATATAGCGCATGACCGGGCGCCCCTGCTGGTCAACGTCAAATACCGGATGATAAACATCGTGGCTGACGTTTTTGCTTGGCGGCGCGGCAAAACGCATGGAGCGACGCGCCAGCGGGTGGCTGAAAAAGCGCTCCAGATGCTCCCAGTCATCAAGGTGTAGCAACAGTGAATTTCCGCCCGCCATATTTTGTTCGTCGATTTTCATCATCAGCACGTAGTCGGTAACTTCCTCAACGTAGGTGCCGTCGTTATGCAGCTCCATCACGCGGTGCGGTTGTCGCAGGTAGCTGTCTGAATTATCGACGTTCTTCACCACAAAGCGCGCGTAGTACTGGCCGCTCATCGCATCGTAGTTAGAGCGCCCGATGAGGTGCGCCACCGCCGTCGCCAGCTTGACCATCTCGTCAGCCTGTTCTACGTTGTCGATCCCTTCGGCGTTGATCAGCAGTGCGCCTTCGGCGCGATCCAGTAGCGTTTTAATAAGCAGCGGCTGTAGCTGGTTGCCACATAAGGCGTCGAGGATCTGACCGACCTTAAAACGTAAAAAGGATTTGTATTCCAGCGCCTGTACCGGCCACTGTTCCACCTGCTGCAAAAATTGCGCCGTCGTTTTTGCGCTAAAGGTCAGTTCCAGCAGACGCGGCGACTGTACGGAAGGGGCGAAGGTAAATCCGGCGTCGCTGCGGGTGACACTATCAGCATTTGTTTTTACGGCGGTCAGTGCATTCATCAGAATCGATCCTCTCAGTAAATGGTCAGGGAGACATGGCGATGCTCATTTCGTAGCCATAAGCTAAAAATATCTATATTTTTTATAAACGCATACAAAACTGACGATTTGTTTAATTTTTGTGATCAAAAACAACAAATATTTAACATTATAAATATCGGGGATTAAGAAATGAGACAGGATTTACATCCGCAGCCTAAACTGATTCTGTTTGTGAAATAGCAGATGAGCGGGAGACAGGGATTAAGCCATTGATAAAAAATCTATTCCGACGCCTTAAATGGATGAGTACCGGACTGGCATCGCTCATCAGGCATGTGGCGTTGACGCTGCTTGTGGTTCTGATCGTTTTTCTTGGCGTGCGGGTTTACCAGACAGAAAGCGGGCCCGATCTTCATCTCTGGCATACCTGGACCGGTAGCGAAATGTCTGCCAACGCGCTGGATAAGGCCACTTTTTCGCAGTACCTGGCGCGGGAAGAGGCGCTGTTTAGCCATCTGAAAACCGGGGTGACGGATAAGCTGAAGCCGGATGAGCAGACGCCCATCAACCGTTTTTACCATAACAGCCGGGTCTGGCCGCCGCAGTTTTCGCCTAACGGCAATCGCTCGTACGTACTCATGCCGCAGGGGAAACCGCGTGGCGTCGCCGTGTTATTGCATGGTTTAACGGATTCGCCCTACAGCATGAAATACGTTGCTAAGGATTATCAGCAGCGTGGCTTTATCGCCGTTGTGCCGCGTCTGCCTGGGCACGGCACCGCTCCCGGCGCGTTAACGGCGGTGGAGTGGGAACAGTGGCTTGCCGCCTCGCGGCTGGCGGTTCGGGAAGCGACGCGGCTTGCGGGGCGAGATGTGCCGTTGCATCTGGTGGGCTACTCAAACGGTGGGGCGCTGGCGCTCAAGTACACGCTGGACGCGCTGGAAGACAACACGTTGCGGCGTCCTCAGCAGCTTATCCTGCTGTCGCCGATGATCGGCGTGACGGCATTTGCTCGTTTTGCCGGACTGGCGGGTTTGCCTGCGCTCTTTCCGCCGTTTGCCAAAGCGGCGTGGTTGAACGTCACGCCAGAATATAATCCGTTCAAATATAACTCGTTTCCGGTTAACGCCGCGCGTCAGTCTTATCTGCTGACAAAAGCATTACAACAGCAGATTTCGCGGGATGCGCGAAGTTCCCGCCTTAACGAACTGCCGCCGGTGTTGACCTTCCAGTCAATTATGGATTCTACGGTGAGCACCCGTGCGGTGGTGGATTCGTTTTATCGTTATCTTGGCAATAACGGCAGTGAGCTGGTGTTGTTCGATATCAATCAGGCCGCCAGTCTGCGTCCGCTGTTGCGCACCTCATCGTATACCGCCATTACTCAGTTGTTACCGCCTGCGCCGCGCAACTATCGCACGACAATTATCACGAATGCGACGCCGGAAACGCTGAATGTCGTGGCGCGCGATACCCCGGCCGGGGAGCATGTGGAGCAGGTTCAGCCGTTGCCGTTGGCCTGGCCGCAGGAGATGTATTCGCTGTCGCATGTGGCGGTGCCGTTTCCGCTCAGTGATTCGCTGTATGGTCTGCAACCGGACGAACTGAACCGCTATGGAATCAGTATCGGGACTATCGCGCTGCGCGGGGAAACGTCCACGCTGGCGGTGGGGCTGGATACGCTGATGCGCGTGACGTCGAATCCTTTCTTCCCGTATATGCTACAACGGATTGAGGCGCGACAGTGATGATTGCCGGATGGCGCAACACCATCCGGCAATCCGTTACCCGATATCCACCTGTGGCTTATTGTTGCGCTTGCGAATAAGGCGCAGCAGCGGCGGGATGATAATCACCGCTATCGCCATCGTCAGCAGCGCTTTCGTCACACCGCTCTCCCACAAAATCGCCATATTGCCGTTGCTGATAGAGAGCGCGCGGCGCAGGTTCTGCTCCAGCATTTCGCCCAGCACAAAGCCGAGGATCAGCGGCGACATGGGGAAGTGCATTTTGCGCAGAATGTAGCCCAGTATGCCGAGCGCCACCATCAGCACCAGATCGAACGTGGTGCTGTGTACCGCGTACACGCCGACCGCAGACACGGCGGCAATCGCCGGGACAAGGAACCACAGCGGGATGGTCAGCATACGGGTGAACATGCCAATCAGCGGGATGTTCATGACCAGCAGCATCACGTTGGCGATCAGCAGCGCGGCGATCAGCCCCCAGACGATATCCGGCTGTTCGGTGAACATCGCAGGCCCTGGCGTGATGTTATACAGCGTCAGCGCTCCCATCATTACCGCCGTGGTGCCGGAACCCGGTACGCCGAGGGTCAGCATGGGGATGAATGAACCGCAGGCCGACGCGTTGTTAGCGGCTTCCGGTGCTGCCACGCCACGGATATCGCCTTTACCGAAGCTGTCGCTGTTGCCGCTGATCTTCTTCTCGGTCATGTAGGTGATGGCGCTGGCGATAGTGGCGCCTGCGCCCGGCAGCACGCCGACGAAGAAGCCAATCACCGATGAGCGTAACGTTGCGCCTACGCACTGCGCCCCTTCTTTGGCGTTAAACAACATGCGCCCGGTTTTGCGTACCAGTTTCTGGCCGCTGCTGGTATGTTCCAGCATTAATAGAATTTCTGAGACAGAGAACAAACCGATCACCACCACGATGAACTGCACACCGTCGGAGAGATGTACGCTGTCAAAAGTAAAGCGATAAACCCCGGTGTTGGCGTCTACGCCGACGGTCGCCAGACCCAGACCGATCAGCGCTGCCAGAAATGATTTCAGTGGATTTTGCGCCATCATGCTGCCGAGGCAGGCGATGGCAAAGACCATCAGCGCAAAGTATTCCGCCGGGCCAAACGCCAGCGACCATTGCGCCAGCAACGGCGCGAACAGGATGATCCCGCCGATGGCGATAAGCGATCCAAAAAATGAACTGACCGCCGAGATGGAAAGCGCGACGCCGCCGCGCCCCTGTTGCGCCATCGGATAACCGTCGAGCGCGGTCATGATCGCCGCCGCATCGCCGGGCACGTTGAGCAGAATCGACGAAATACGTCCGCCGTATTCACAGCCGATATAAACCGTAGCCAGCAGGATCAGCGCGGACTCCGCAGGCAGATGCAGGGCGAAAGCCAGCGGCAGTAAAATCGCCACGCCGTTAATCGGGCCAAGACCCGGCAGCAGGCCGACAATGGTGCCGACGAAGCAGCCGATCAGCGCAATTACCAGGTTTTCCGGCGTCATTGCCACCGCAAAACCCTGAGAAAGATATATCCAGGTATCCATCGTTTCTCCGTTAACTCAGCCAGGCGCCGAGAGGTAAGGTGACGTCAAGCAGACGGTCGAAGGCATACCACAGCAGGATGCCGAGAACCGCGCCGGAAATACCCGCAGCCGGGATTGTTGCGCCGAACAGAATGCCGATGACCAGGGTGAGAATGGCGGTGGCAATCGGGAAGCCCAGCCACTCAAATCCCCAGGCGTACATCAGCAGGACAATCACCATCGTGAGCAGCTTTTGCAGCACATGGTGGTGAGGCCAGCTAACGGTATCGGGATGACGCAATAACAGCGCCAGCGCGCAGAGCGCCATCAGACCGATAATGCCCAGCGGAAACGGGCGAGGGCCGACCGGTTCGTAGCTGTATTCACTCTGAATCTGCCAGGCGATGAACAGCCCGGCAACGCAGAGCAACAGCCAGATACCTGCAAAAATACGATCGCTCATGATTGCCTCCAGGTTTATTTCGCGAGGCCGAAGGCTTTCGCCTGCTCGCGGTAATCGGCGACCTGCTTTTTGACGTAGTCGTCAAGCTGCTTGCCGGTCATGTCGAATGCAAACAGGCCGCGCAACTCACGCTGCTTTTTAAACTCGTCGGTCTGCTGGAGCTTTTGGAAGGTCTCTACCCACCACTGGTAGTCGGCATCGCTGACTTTTGGCCCCACGTAGAAGCCGCGAATGATCGGCCAGACCAGGTCGTATCCTTGCTCTTTGGCGGTCGGGACGTTGGCTAACTGACCCGGCAGGCGTTCTTCAGAAAATACCGCCAGCACGCGAATTTTATCGCCGCTCAGGTAAGGCACCATTTCACTGAGATCGCCGGAAACTACCTGCACATGGTTGCCCATCAGCGCAGTGACCGGCTCGCCGCCGCCTTCAAACGCCACGTAGCGCATCTTGTGCGGATCGACATTGGCCTTTTGCGCCAGCAGCGCCGACTTCATCCAGTCCTGGCTGCCAATCGATGCGCCAGCGCCAATCACCACGCTGTCAGGATTTTTCTCCATCGCGGCGAGCAGATCTTTCAGCGACTTCCACGGGGAGTCGGCGCGCACGGCGATCATGCCGTAATCAGTACCGGCGCTCGCCAGCCAGCGCACGTCATCCACGCCGTAACGACCAAATTTCCCCTGCGACAGATTAAGCAGCGAGCCGCCGGAGAAGGCGACGACCGTCCCCGGTTCGCCAGGACGCTGGGCGACGATAGCGTTATAGGCGACCGCGCCGACGCCGCCCGGCATGTAGGTGACGCGCATCGGTTTTTCGATAGCGCCGGTTTCCATCATACTCACCTGAATCAGCTTACAGGTGAGGTCAAACCCGCCGCCGGGTTTGGCCGGGGCGATACATTCAGTACGCGACGGCGCGTCCTGCGCCAGTACAGCGGTGCTCATCAGTAAAACGCTGGCAGTAAGGGCACGAAGTAATTGTTTTTTCATTGTTTATCCTCACGCGGACGTCCGAGTTTTCAGATACGGAAGAAGATTTTTGTGATTATGTGAGCCGACATGTAGCAGTTCGGTTGCGTGATTGTTAAAACAATAACCTTTCAATTCCCTTTCAATGCGGCAGAAACTTTACAGGATGTGATATGCGTCTCTTATTAGCGGAAGATAACCGTGAACTGGCTCACTGGCTGGAAAAAGCGCTGGTGCAGAACGGTTTTGCCGTGGACTGCGTATTTGATGGCCAGGCGGCCGATCATCTTCTGCACACTGAGACCTATGCGCTGGCGGTGCTCGACATCAACATGCCGGGGCTGGACGGGCTGGAAGTGGTGCAGCGTCTGCGCAAGCGTGGACAAACGCTGCCGGTGCTGCTGCTGACGGCGCGCAGCGCGGTGGCGGATCGGGTGAAAGGGCTGAACGTCGGAGCGGATGACTATCTGCCAAAACCGTTTGAGATTGAAGAACTTGATGCGCGGCTGCGGGCATTACTGCGGCGCAGCGCTGGTCAGGTGCAGGAGTTGCAGCAGCTTGGCGATCTGGCGTTTCACGATGAGGGTTACTTTTTGCTTCAGGCGCAGCCGCTGGCGCTGACCCCGCGTGAGCAGGCGTTGCTGACGGTATTGATGTACCGCAGAACGCGACCGGTGTCGCGCCAGCAGCTGTTTGAACAGGTCTTCAGCCTGAGCGATGAGGTCAGCCCGGAGAGCATCGAACTCTATATCCATCGTCTGCGGAAAAAATTGCAGGGCAGTAACGTGCGGATCACCACCCTGCGTGGGCTGGGTTACGTGCTGGAGTGCGGCGATGAGGTGGGCTAAACCCCAGTCGCTGTACCTGCAACTGTTGCTGTTCCTCGGATTGCCGCTGGTGCTGCTGTGGGGATTGTCGGCATTTAACAGCTACGTTAGCGCGCTACAGGCCGCGACGCAGGCCTACGACAGGACGCTGCTCTCTTCTGCGAGAACGGTGGCGGAACGGCTGGTGGTGCGCCACGACAAACTGGAGGTGAATGTCCCCTGGGTGGTGCTCGACAGCTTTGAACTCAACATGAACGACCGTCTCTATTACAAAGTCGTGGACCCGGGCGGCAAGGTGATCTCCGGTTATGACGATCTGCCCGCGATGCCGCCTTCCACCTCGCGAACCCGGCTCTACCCGGCGCTGGCGTGGTTTTATCACACCCAGTATCGCGGACAGGCGATCCGCGTGGCGCGCCTGCTCCAGCCGGTAAATGAAGGGGCGATATTCGGGATGGCGGAGATCTACGTTGCCGAGACGCTACAGTCCCGGCGCTATCTGGCCGGGCAACTGCTGTTCTCCTCATGGGTGTCGCAAGGGCTGCTGGTGCTGCTGACATTGATTCTCGTTGGTTGGCTGCTGCGACGCATTCTGAAGCCGATGCGCCAGCTCTCCTCGCTGATGGTGCGTCGTGAACCGGGCCTGCTGACGCCCTTGCCGGAACTGCTGCCCTGGTCAGAGACCCGGCTGCTGATCGTCGCCTTTAACCGCTACATTGATCGCCTGCGCGCGCTGATCTCCCGTCAGGAACGCTTTAGCGCCGATGCGTCCCATCAGTTAAAAACGCCGCTGGCCGTGTTGAAAACGCAGGCGGCGGTGGCGTTAGCCAGTCAACAGCCGCAGCAGTGGCACGAAAGTTTGCGGGCGATGAGCGCGACGCTGGATAGCACGATTTTGCTGACGGAGCGGCTGTTGCAACTGTCGGCGGTGAAACGTAAAGAGCAGGGAGAGAGACTGTTCTTGCCGGTTAATCTGTATGAGGTGGTGCAGATGAGCTGTTTTAGCCGTCTGGCGCAGGCGCGCAGCAAGGCTATCGATCTGGGGTATGAAGGTGAGCAAGAGGCGGTGTGGATTGAAGGGGATGACGTTTTGCTCGGCGAGCTGTGCGCGAATTTGCTGGATAATGCGCTGAAATATACGCCGTCGCAAGGAACGGTAACGGCACGGCTATTGCGGGATGGCGAGGCTGTTGTGCTGGTGGTGGAAGACAATGGGCCAGGGATTGACGCTGAGCAGATCCCGCAGGCGCTGATGCCGTTTCATCGGCTTGCTAACGTGGGGAATGAGAGCGGGGCGGGGATCGGTCTGGCGCTGGTTAACGACATTGCCCGCCTGCACCGTACCCATCCACAGCTGTCGCGCAGTGAAACGCTGGGCGGTCTGCGTGTGCGGGTACGGTTTTTAACGACGGCGCAGTAAATAAAAAGGTCATCACCGCAGGCCGGATAAAGGGTGATTCGCAGGAATAAAAAAAGCCGCATTAGCGGCTTTTTTCTCATGTCAGGCAAAATTATTCGCTGACTTTTTTCTCAAGTTCTGCTGCGCCTTCTTTGGTTTTGTTCCAGCCTTTCTCAGCACCTTCTTTCGTGGCATTCCAGCCTTTTTCGGTGCCTTCTTTGGTCTTATTCCAGGCCTTCTGCGAGCCTTCGCTCACTTTACTGCTCAGGTTGTCGCTTTTACCTTCAGCGGCATGTTCAGATTTCAGTTTCAGCTCTTCACCCTGATTCTGCGCCTGGTGCAGTTTCTCTTTGGCGGTATTTGCGCTTTCATGAGCGGCTGCAACGTCGTTATCGGTCGCGTGTGTGGTCGCAGCAAAAACAGGGGAAGCCAGCAGAAGTGCAGATAAGGCGATCATTGTTTTTTTCATAAGAACCTCGCTTAACGTTATCAGTTATATGCGTGGTTAAGCATGACACGGCAGAAAGGCGGTGGCTTTAGGAATAAACTGTAATTGAATCAATGAGGTCTGGCGGCGGGAGATATCAGTACGTTTATTTCATATAGTGTGTGCTGGTAAACGACACTCCACAACCTGGTGATGGCTGACAACAATTGGCTCCGTTACAGGAGCCAATTGTTGTTATTTATGACTGTTTCCCTGCCTGTAAGCCAGGGCGACAACCAATGACTGCACCAGACAAAGCGTTGCGGACTGTGAGCGAAAAGCGTCTACCTGCGCCTCTTTGACCACAAAGCAGAGATCGCTGAAGGTCGCCAGTGGGCTTATCTGACTGTCGGTAATGACAATTTGCTTTGCGCCGACGCTGGCTGCGGTTTCGCTGACCATGACCGTCTCTTCTGCGTAAGGGGAAAAGCTGATGGAGATAACGATATCGCGACTCTTGATTCGGCTGATTTGCTCTCGCAGCATACCCCCCATGCCATCAAGCAGTATTGGGCGGCATTCAAGGTGGCTGAGCGCGTAAGTCAGATAGGCGGCCACGCTAAAAGAGCGCCGCAGGCCAGCGATATAAATCGTGTCGGCCTCCGCCAGTAATTGAACGGCGCGTTGCAGCATGTCGGGATCGGTACGCGACGCCAGCTGTTGCAGCGCCTGAGCATTCGAACGGGCAAATTCTTGCAGGATGTCTAACGGCGTTTCCGGTACGGATTCGCTCTCCATCTCTCTGAACAGCCGCGCGCGATCGCTGTAGCTGGCCGTTTCTTCCACCAGGTTCATACGAAACAGTTGTTTCATTTCGTTGAAACCGGTGAAGTCAAACGCGTTGGCGAAACGGATAAGCGTCGATGGCGGCACGTCCGCCCGCTCGGCGATGACGGCGACGGTATCGAACGCTACGCTGTTAGTGTTATCCAGCACATAGCGGGACACCTGCTGCAATCGTTTACTGAGACTATCGTAACGGTCGCGAATTTGCTGCTGTAGCTCGCTCAGACTGGATGCTGTCGTCATGTTATCCCCCATACTTAGTTTTCTGATTCTAAACGCAAAACCGTACATTTTAAATGTTAGCGATACATCCGGCCCGGCGATGCAGCCTGTTAACATAAAAATCCATTCCTGATCACAATAATCAATATTTATTTTATTTCAACTTAAAATAGAACGTTTGTTTCATATACAGTGTTCGGGTAACAGTCACGTATTAACAGCGAGAGGTTCAGGATGGAGACGGTAGCGAATTTTATTCACGGCGAATGTGTTACAGGCTCAGGCCAGCGCATTCAGGCGATCTTCAACCCCGCCACGGGCGAGCAAATTCGTCAGGTGGTGATGAGCACGGCGCAGGAAACGGAGCGAGCCATTGCCGCTGCGCAGCAGGCGTTTGCCGCCTGGTCAAGGCAGTCGCCGCTGAAACGCGCGCGAGTGCTGTTTCGTTTTAAAGCGCTGCTGGAGCAGAACATGGATTCGCTCGCCCGGCTGGTCAGTGAAGAACATGGCAAAGTGTATTCTGATGCGGTGGGCGAACTGACGCGCGGTCTGGAAGTGGTCGAGTTTGCCTGCGGCATTCCACACCTGCAAAAAGGCGAACATTCGGCGAATGTCGGCACCGGTGTTGACAGCCATTCACTGATGCAGCCTCTGGGCGTGTGCGCCGGGATCACCCCGTTCAACTTCCCGGCGATGGTGCCGATGTGGATGTTCCCCATCGCACTGGCTACCGGCAATACCTTTGTGCTTAAGCCGTCGGAAAAAGATCCCTCGCTGCCGCTTGCGCTGGCAAAACTGCTGAAAGAGGCCGGTCTGCCGGATGGCGTTTTTAACGTCGTGCAGGGCGATAAAGAAGCGGTGGATGTTCTGCTGACCGATCCGCGCGTTCAGGCCGTCAGTTTTGTCGGCTCGACGCCGATTGCAGAATATATTTATCAGACGGCGTCGGCGCACGGCAAACGCTGTCAGGCGTTGGGCGGGGCGAAAAACCACTGCATTCTGATGCCGGACGCAGACATGAATATGGCGACCAATGCGATTATGGGGGCGGCGTACGGTGCGGCGGGCGAGCGCTGTATGGCGCTCTCCGTGGTGCTGGCGGTGGGGGATAACACGGCGGACGAACTTTGCGCGCGGCTGGAAACGCAGATCGCCGCGTTACGCGTTGGGCCGGGGCTTGATCAAACGCCGGAAAATGAGATGGGCCCGCTGATCTCCGCCGCACATCGCAGTAAAGTGCTGGGCTATATCGACAGCGGCGAGGCGCAGGGCGCGCGGCTGCGGGTGGATGGTCGCGGCTTTAGCGTGAAGCGCCACGAACAGGGCTTTTTCGTCGGGCCGACCTTGTTTGATAACGTCACGCCTGAGATGACGATTTACAAAGAAGAGATCTTTGGCCCGGTACTCTCCGTGGTGCGGGTGAAGGATTACGCCAGCGCGGTGGATCTGATTAATCGCCACGAATATGGCAACGGGACGGCGATCTTTACCCGCGACGGCGGCTGCGCGCGTCGTTTCTGTGAAGAGGTGCAGGCCGGGATGGTCGGCGTTAACGTGCCGATTCCGGTGCCGATGGCGTTCCACAGTTTCGGCGGCTGGAAACGGTCTATTTTTGGTCCGCTTAACGTTCATGGTAATGACGGCGTGCGTTTTTATACCCGCATGAAAACCGTTACCGCCCGCTGGCCGGAGATGCAGCAGGATAGCGGCGCCGCGTTCTCCATGCCAACGCTGGGCTGACGGAGGGACTTATGACAACCGTACGTATGACCATGGCGCAGGCGCTGGTCAAGTTTCTCAACCAACAGTACGTCGATGTAGACGGGCAGGAGATGCCGTTCATCGAAGGCGTGGCGACCATCTTCGGCCACGGCAACGTACTCGGCATCGGGCAGGCGCTGGAGCAGGATGCCGGGCACTTGCGGGTGCATCAGGGCTGTAATGAACAGGGAATGGCGCACATGGCGACAGGGTTCGCGAAGCAGCACCGTCGCCAGCGCATTTACGCCGTCACCTCTTCGGTAGGGCCCGGCGCGGCTAATATGGTGACGGCGGCGGCCACGGCGACGGCGAACCGTATTCCGCTGCTGCTGTTGCCGGGCGATATCTACGCCAGCCGCCAGCCGGACCCGGTATTACAGCAAATCGAGCAGTACCACGATCTCAGTATCAGCACCAACGACTGCTTTCGCCCGGTTTCGCGCTACTGGGATCGTATCAACCGCCCGGAACAGTTGATGAGCGCGATGCTTAACGCTATGCGCACCCTGACCGATCCGGCTGATACCGGCGCGGTGACGATCTGTTTACCGCAGGATGTGCAGGGCGAAGCCTGGGATTACCCGCAGAGTTTCTTTGTCCGTCGCGTTCACCATATTGAAAGACGACCGCCGGACCCACACCGGCTGGCGCAGGCGCGGGCGCTGATTGCCCGTAAACGCCGCCCGCTGGTGGTTTGCGGCGGCGGGGTGCGTTATTCCGGCGCGCACGACGCGTTTCGTCAGTTTGTGGAAAACCTGCACCTGCCGTTTGCGGAAACCCAGGCCGGGAAAGGCGCGCTGGTCAGCGACCATCCGCTGAATCTGGGCGGTATTGGCGTTACCGGCGGGCTGGCGGCAAACCAGCTTGCGCCACAGGCCGATCTGGTTATCGGCGTCGGCACGCGTCTGACCGATTTCACTACCGGTTCGAAAGCGCTGTTTGCACACCCGGACGTAGAATTTCTCCTGCTGAATGTCGCCGAGTTCGATGCCCTCAAACTGGACGCCACGGCGCTGGTGGCCGATGCCCGCGCCGGTCTGACGGCGCTGACGGAAGGGCTTCAGGATTATCGCAGCGGCTGGGGGGACGAGGTGGCGCAGGCGAAATCGGCCTGGGACGAGGAGTGCCGCCGGCTGTGGTCTCGCCAGTGGCGCCCGGATGACGCGCCGGAAATTGCCGGGCACCTTGATGCGCAACTGGCGGAATACAGTGAAGCGCTGAACACGCGGCTGACTCAGACTCGCGTTCTGGGGATTATCAACCAGCACATTGAGGATGACGCCATTGTGGTCGGCGCGGCGGGATCGCTGCCGGGCGATTTGCAGCGTCTCTGGCAGGTGAAAACGCCCGACAGCTACCACCTGGAGTACGGCTATTCCTGTATGGGGTATGAAATTGCGGCCGCGCTTGGGGCGAAACTCGCGAAGCCGCAGCAGCCGGTCTATGCGATGGTGGGCGACGGTTCGTACATGATGCTGCATTCCGAGCTGCAAACGGCGGTGCAGGAGGGGATAAAAATCACCATCCTGCTGTTTGATAACGGCGGGTTTGGCTGCATCAATAACCTGCAAATGGGGCATGGGATGGGCAGTTTTGGCACCGAGAATCGCGCCCGTCAACCACAATCCGGCCAGCTGGACGGCCCGCTGGTGGCGGTTGATTTCGCCCAAAATGCGCAAAGCTACGGCTGCCGGGCGTGGCGGGTACATGATGAGCAGAGCCTGCTGACGGCGCTGGAGGCGGCGTGCGCGCATCCGGGGCCGACGCTGCTGGATATTAAAGTGCTGCCAAAAACGATGACTCACGATTACGCCTCATGGTGGCGCACCGGCGATGCGCAGGTGGCCGATTCACCGTCGGTGCGAAAAGCCGCCGAGCAGACGTTCGATCAGGTGAAAAAGGCGCGTCAGTATTGAGTGAGTAATGCCGGATGGCGCTAACCCGTAGGCCGGATAAGGCGTTCGCGCCGCCATCCGGCAACCTGCGACAACGAAATTTTCATTTCATTTTTCCTGTTTTTTCATTCCTCGCCCTCTTTCTGAATGAAAGGGGGTCAGGCTCTGCATCTTCTCCATCGTTGTGTTGTGAGATTGATAACAAAATTTACCTCAATCATCACAAGAATGTTAACTTGCGCGCAAAAACATAATTTTCACTATTTATAAAAATGAAATAAATGTTTTATTTAAGGGGTCGTTAGTTCACCGCATTCACCAACACCGGGAGCCGTTATGTTTAACATTGCTTTACTGGGAGCTGGCCGAATTGGTCAGGTACATGCCGCTAACATCGCAATCCACAAAGAGACTACCCTGTGGTCTGTCGTTGATCCGAACGAGACCTTTGCCTCCCGCCTGGCTACGCAATATCAGGCCCGTCAGCAAAGTCTTGATGAGGCGATGACCGATCCTGATGTTCATGCCGTGCTGATTGCCTCCGCCACGGATACCCACGCCGATTTGATTGAACTGGCCGCCCGCCACGGCAAAGCCATTTTCTGTGAAAAGCCCGTACATCTTGATCTTGCCCGCGTGCGCGACTGCCTGAAAGTGGTCAAAGAGTTCGACGTGCCGCTGTTTATCGGCTTTAACCGTCGTTTCGACCCACAGTTCCGCCGCGTTAAAACCGAGGCGCAGAGCGGGCGCATCGGCAAGCCGGAATCATTGCTGATTATCTCCCGCGATCCTTCTCCGCCGCCTGCGGAATATGTGCGCGTCTCCGGCGGGATGTTCCGCGATATGACCATCCACGATTTCGATATGGCGCGTTTCATCATGGGGGAAGAGCCTGTTTCGGTCTACGCCCAGGGAAGCAATCTGGTCGATCCGGCAATTGGCGCGGCAGGCGATATCGACACCGCGTTTATCGTGCTCAAGTATGCCTCCGGCGCGCTGGCGACCATCGTTAACAGCCGTCGCTCGTCTTATGGCTATGACCAGCGTCTGGAACTGCACGGTTCCGAAGGTCTGCTTACGGCGGGCAATATCCTCGAAAACCAGGTGCAGCACTTTGGCCAGAACGGCTGCACCAGCGCGCTGCCTGAGCATTTCTTCCTGCAACGTTATCAGGCTGCCTATGCCGCCGAGTGGGAGCACTTTGTCGCCATCTTACGCGGCGAGGCAGTGCCGGAGTGCAGCGGTGATGACGGTGAGCGTGCGCTGTATCTGGCTGATAAAGCGCTGGAGTCATTGCACAGCCAGCGTGAAGTTCTCCTCTGATTTTCCATAACAACACACCCTACACAGAGAGACATAACAATGAAAAAGCTGATTTTAGCCGCCTTCATCGCCATGACAGCCGGGGCGGCAATGGCCGAGAACGAACAAATTGTTTTCAGCACGCCGAACCTGGCAATGCCGTTTGAAGTTCACATGCAGCGCACGGCGGTGAAAGCCGCGAAAGAGATGGGCGTCAGCCTACAGGTTCTGGACGGGCAGGGAAGTTCGCCGAAGCAGGTTGCCGATCTGGAAAACGCTATCACCCGCGGCGCCCAGGGATTCATCGTCTCCCCGAATGATGTCAACGCAGTTTCCAGCGCGGTGGATGAGATTCAGGACGCTAAGCTGCCGGTGGTGACGCTCGATCGCTCCGTCGATAGCCAGAAGCAGGTTCCGCATTTTGGCGCGAACAACTACAAGGGCGGCCAGGCCATTGGCGACTTTGTCAAAAGCAAATTTCCTGACGGCGCGGACATTGTGCTGCTGACCGGCCAGCCGGGTTCTTCTTCCAATATTGAACGCACCAAAGGCATTCGCGACAGCCTGAAGGCGGGGGGCGATACGTACCGCATTGTTGCTGACCAGACCGGTAACTGGATGCGTTCGGAAGGAATGCGCATTGTTGAAAGCGTGCTGCCGTCGTTGAAAAAACGTCCGCAGGTCATCCTCTCCGCCAACGATGATATGGCGCTGGGCGCGATTGAAGCGTTGCAGGGGCAGGGGGTGAAACCGGGCGAAATTCTGGTGACAGGATTTGACGCGGTGCCGGAAGCGCTGGCGCGGGTGCGCGACGGCTGGATGGCGGCGACGGCGGATCAGCGTCCGGGGTTCGCGGTACAGACGGCGATGAGCCAACTGGTTGCGAACGTGCGTGAGAAGAAAGCCATCACCGGTGCGGATTATCCGCCGACGTTAATCACCAAAGAGAACCTGCAACAGGCCGAGCGTATCGGCGAAGCCGGTAACTGATTTGCCCGGAGCCGCCGTCGCTGCGGCGGCTCGCATTAAAGGAGGAGCAGACCGATGTTGCAACCCTTACTGAACGTTACCGATCTGGCAAAGAGCTTTTCCGGCGTCTGGGCGTTGAGCAACGTACAACTGACCGTCGGGACGGGGGAGATTCACGCGCTGCTTGGCGAGAACGGCGCGGGGAAGTCCACGCTGCTGAAAGCGCTGGCAGGGGCGCAGCCGCAGACCCGTGGGGACATCTGGTTCAATGGCGAAACGCTGCCGGTGGAGGACTCGCCGGTTGAGCGGCAAAACAAAGGCATCATTACCATCTATCAGGAATTTAATCTGCTGCCCAACATGACCGTTGCGGAAAATATGTTTCTCGGACGCGAGCCGCGTAAACGTAATGTGATCGTCGATGCGAAGGCCGTGAACCAGGAGGCGCAGGTGGTGCTGGACTATCTGCAACTGAATGTCGCGCCGACCACGCCGGTTGCCCGCCTGAGCGTGGCGCAGCAGCAAATGGTGGAGATCGCCCGCGCGCTGACCCTGAACGCGAAGCTCATCATTATGGATGAACCTTCCGCCGCGCTGAGCGACAGCGAAGTGGAAAGCCTGCACCGCGTCGTGCGGGAACTTAAAGGTCGGGGCGTGAGCATTATTTATGTCACCCATCGCCTGCATGAAGTTTTCCAGCTCTGCGATCGTTTTACCGTGTTTCAGGATGGCCGCTTTACCGGCAGCGGCGCGGTCGCGGAAACCAACGTGGAACAGCTGATCCGCCTGATGGTGGGACGAGACGTGGCTTTTAATCGCCGCCCCCCCAGCGAAACCCATCATGAAGACAAACCGATTCGCCTTGCGGTGAAAGGGCTGTGTCGCGAAAAGCCGCCGCTGAACCCGCACGGCATTGCGCTACACGACATCAGCTTTCACGTTCACGCCGGGGAGGTGCTGGGGATTGCGGGGCTGGTCGGCGCCGGGCGTACCGAAGTGGCGCGCTGTCTTTTTGGCGCTGACGGCTTTACTTCCGGGACGTTCGAGTTGGACGGCGCGGCGTATCACCCCCGTGACCCGATGTACGCGCTGGATCAGGGCGTGGCGCTGGTGCCGGAAGATCGCAAAAAAGAGGGGGCGGTGCTGGGACTGTCTATTCGCGACAACCTGTCGCTCTCCAGTCTCTCTTCGCTGCTGCGCTGGCGCTTTTTCGTCAACACCCGCAAAGAAGATGACCTGATCGAATCTTACCGCCAGGCGCTGCAAATCAAGATGGTCAATAGCGAGCAGGAGGTGCGCAAGCTTTCCGGCGGCAATCAGCAGAAAGTGATCCTCGCGCGCTGCATGGCGCTCAATCCACGGGTGCTGATTGTTGATGAACCGACGCGCGGCATTGATGTGGGCACCAAATCCGAGGTGCACCAGGTGCTGTTTGATATGGCGAAACAGGGCGTGGCGGTGATTGTGATCTCTTCCGATCTGCCCGAAGTGATGGCGGTTTCCGACCGGATCATCACCTTAAGCGAAGGCCGGGTAACCGGTGAAATCCACGGCGATGACGCCACCGAAGAGCGGCTCATGATGATGATGGCCATCAACCATAACGCCCTGAACGCGGCATAACGGAGTTTCACATGACGCAGATAGTGACCAAAACGCAACCCCCTGCCAAACGTAGCGGACGTATCGATCCGATCGCTTTTTTCGAGCGCTTTGGGGTACTGATTTTTATGTTCCTGCTGCTGATTTTTTTCCAGACGCAGAACAGTAACTTCCTGTCAGAACGCAATATTTTCAACATCCTGACCGAGGTGTCGATCTACGGGATCATGGCCGTGGGAATGACGTTCGTCATTCTGACTGCCGGAATCGATCTGTCTGTCGGTTCCATTCTGGCGGTATGCGCCATGACGGCAGCATACGTGATTAAAGGCGACAACTTCACCACGGTAGACCCGAGCGCCTGGGGCGGGATGAGCTGGCTGATTGGCCTCGGCATCTGCCTGGCGATGGGGACGGCGATTGGCTTCCTGCATGGCCTGGGCGTGACCCGCCTGCGCCTGCCACCGTTCATTGTCACCCTCGGCGGGATGACCATCTGGCGCGGCCTGACGCTGGTGATTAACGACGGCGCGCCCATTGCCGGTTTTGACCAGGGCTACCGCTGGTGGGGGCGTGGCGAACTGCTCGGTATCTCCATCCCGATCTGGATTTTTGCGCTGGTGGCGATCGGCGGTTATCTGGCGTTGCACAAAACGCGCTGGGGCCGTTTCGTCTACGCCATTGGCGGCAACCCGGAGGCGGCGCGTCTTGCCGGGGTCAACGTCAAACGTGTGCTGGTCAGCGTGTATGTCGTGATTGGCTGTCTGGCCGGGCTGGCGGGGTTTGTGCTGAGCGCCCGTCTGGGCAGCGCGGAGGCGGTGGCCGGGATCTCCTTTGAGCTGCGCGTTATCGCCTCGGTGGTCATTGGCGGGACATCGCTGATGGGGGGCTATGGTCGCATCGGCGGCACCGTTATCGGCTCGATCATTATGGGCATTCTGATAAACGGTCTGGTGCTGATGAACGTCTCCGCCTACTACCAACAAATTATTACCGGGCTGATTATTGTGCTGGCGGTGGCGTTTGATACCTATGCCAAGAGCCGTCGTGGCGCGCTGTGAGGGATAAATAATGAAACAAGTGCGAATTGGATTGATTGGGACGGGATACATCGGCAAAGCGCACGCCATTGCCTATGCCCAGGCGCCGACGGTGTTCAACCTGCAAGGCCAGCTGGTGCGCGAAATTGTGGCGGAAGTGACGCCGGAGCTGGCGGCGGAACGGGCGCAGGCATTCGGGTTTCGTCGTTCGACCGGCGACTGGCGTGAGCTGGTGGCAGACCCGAATATCGATGTGGTGGATATCTGTTCGCCCAACCATCTGCATAAAGAGATGGCGCTGGCGGCCATTCGCCACGGTAAGCACGTCTATTCGGAAAAGCCGCTGGCGCTGAACGCTCACGATGCCCGCGAAATGGTTGAGGCCGCAAAACAGGCCGGGGTGAAAACGCTGGTGGGTTTTAACTATATGAAGAACCCGACGGCGGCGCTGGCGAAAGAGATCATCGCGCGAGGGGAGATAGGCGATGTGATCCACTTCTACGGCACCCACAACGAGGACTATATGGCTGACCCGCTTTCCCCTATTCACTGGCACTGCTTTAAGGAGACGGCGGGGTTAGGGGCGCTGGGCGATCTGGCGGCGCATATCGTCAATATGGCGCACTACCTGGTCGGCGATATTCGCGAAGTCTGCGGCGACCTGAAAATTGTGGTGCCGGAGCGCCCGGCCAGCGCGGGAGCGGCGCAGAAGGTGGCCGTGGAAAATGAAGATCAGGCGCACGCGATGGTGCGATTCGCCAGCGGCGCGCAGGGGGTGATCGAAACCTCCCGCGTGGCCTGCGGGCGCAAAATGGGGCTGTCATACGTGATTACCGGCACCAAAGGCGCCATCAGTTTTACCCAGGAGCGAATGGCCGAGCTGAAGCTCTATCTGCATGACGATCCGGTTAACCGCCAGGGATTTCGCACCCTGCTGGTGGGGCCCGCGCACCCGGACTATGCCGCGTTTTGCATGGGGGCGGGGCACGGCATCGGCTTTAACGATCAGAAAACGGTGGAAATCCGCGACCTGGTGAACGGCGTTGCCGCCGATGCGCCGATGTGGCCGGATTTTGAAGAGGGCTGGAAAGTGTCGCGCGTGCTGGACGCCATCGCGCTCTCGCATCAGGAAGGCCGCTGGCTGAATGTGAACGATATTGTCTGACGAGGTATCAACGTGGAAAAGCAGTTTGATGTGATATGCATGGGCCGCGTGGCGGTTGACCTCTACAGCCAGCAGATTGGCGCACGGCTGGAGGATGTCTCAAGTTTTGCCAAATACCTCGGCGGTTCCTCAGGGAATGTCGCCTACGGCGCCGCGCGCCAGGGGCTGCGTTCGTCAATGCTGGCAAGAGTGGGCGACGAACATATGGGGCGCTTTTTGCGCGAAGAGCTTAACCATGTTGGCTGCGATACCAGCCATCTGATAACGGATAAAGAACGCCTGACGGCGCTGGTGCTACTCGGCATTAAAGACCGGGACACCTTTCCACTGATTTTTTATCGCGATAACTGCGCGGATATGGCGATTACCGCCAGCGATGTTGACGAGCAGTACATCGCTTCATCCCGCTGCCTCGCCATCACCGGGACTCATCTTTCTCATCCGCAAACCCGCGACGCGGTGCTGACGGCGCTGACCTGTGCCCGCCGTCACGGCGTGCGCACGGTACTGGATATCGACTATCGTCCGGTGCTGTGGGGGCTGACCTCGCTGGGCGACGGCGAAACGCGCTTTATTGCCGCAGAGCAGGTCACTCGCCAGTTGCAGGCGGTGTTGCACCTGTTTGATGTGATCGTCGGCACCGAGGAAGAGTTTCATATTGCGGGCGGCGCTACCGATACCGTGCAGGCGCTGGCGCAGGTGCGTGAGGTAAGCGCGGCGACGCTGGTTTGTAAACGCGGCGCGCTGGGCTGCTCGGTGTATACCGACGCGATTCCGCCATCGCTGGATGACGGGCTGACGGTGACCGGCGTGCGCGTCGAGGTGCTTAATGTGCTCGGCGCGGGCGATGCGTTTATGTCGGGGCTGCTGCGCGGTTATCTCAATGATGAAGGCTGGGAGCAGGCCTGCCGCTACGCCAACGCCTGCGGCGCGCTGGTGGTCTCGCGCCACGGTTGCGCGCCCGCGATGCCGAGTAAGGTGGAGCTGGATGACTACCTCTCCCGCGAGCATCAGGTGCCGCGCCCGGATCTTGATCCACGGCTTAATCATCTGCATCGCGTCACGACGCGTCGGCGTAACTGGCCGGAATTGTGCGTGATGGCGTTTGATCACCGCAGTCAGCTTGAAGAGATGGCGCTACAGTGCGGCGCCTCCCTGAAGCGCATTCCGGCGCTGAAAACGCTGATCTTACAGGCCAGCCGCGATGCGGCGAACAGCGCGGGGCTGGAAGGAAAAGCCGGTCTGCTGTGCGACGGAACGTTTGGCCAGGACGCGCTGAATGCGATAACCGGCGAAGGGTGGTGGATTGGCCGCCCGATTGAGCTTCCCGGTTCACGGCCGCTGGAGATGGAGCACGGCAACATTGGCACTCAGCTTATCAGTTGGCCACAGGAGCATGTGGTGAAGTGCCTGGTCTTTTTCCACCCGGAAGATGCCCACGGCCTGCGCCTGGAGCAGGAGCAGAAAATCGCCGAGGTGTATCACGCCTGCTGTCAGTCGGGGCATGAGCTGCTGCTGGAAGTGATTTTACCTGTGGGTATGCCGCGCAGCGATGAGCTTTACCTGCGGGCTATCTCCCGCTTCTACAACCTGGGCATTTACCCCGACTGGTGGAAACTGCCGCCGCTCTCCTCTGATGGCTGGACGGCGCTGAGTGACATTATCGAACGCCGCGACCCGCACTGCCGTGGCGTGGTGATTCTTGGGCTGGATGCGCCAGCCGAACAGTTACGCGCAGGGTTCAGAGCCGCTGCCGGACATGAGCTGGTGAAAGGGTTTGCGGTGGGGCGCACGCTGTTTGGCGAGGCTTCCCGCGCATGGCTGAAACATGACATTGACGATGCGCAACTGGTGACGCGCATTCGGGATAACTATCTGCAACTGATCGCCTGGTGGCGCGAGCGCGGGCAGGCATAACTTTAGGAGAACATTATGGCTGTGCAATTAGGCATTAATCCGCTGACATGGACCAATGATGATTTGCCCTCTCTTGGCGCGGAAACGCCACTGGATACCTGTCTGAGCGAAGGTAAAGAGGCTGGTTTTGCGGGCTTTGAACTCGGTAATAAATTTCCACGCGAGGCGCGTCTGCTGGGGCCAATCCTGCAACGCCACGATCTGAAGCTGGTGTCCGGGTGGTATTCCGGTCGCCTGCTGGAGCGGAGCGTAGAGGAAGAGATTGCGGCGGCGCAGGCGCATTTGACGTTATTGCGCGAGCTGGGGGCGAAAGTGATGGTTTTCGCTGAGGTGAGCCATTGCATTCACGGCGAGCAGCAGACGCCGGTTCACCTGCGTCCGCGATTCCCGCAGGCGCGCTGGGCGGCGTATGGCGAGAAGCTCACCGCGTTCGCCCGCTATACACAGCAGCAGGGGGTGCAGATTGCTTATCATCACCATATGGGGACGGTGATTGAGTCCGCTGAGGATGTGGACAATCTGATGACCCATACCGGTGATGAGGTGGGGCTGCTGCTGGATACCGGACATTTGACCTTCGCAGGTGCCGACCCGTTGGCAGTGGCGCAACGCTGGGCGAGCCGTATTAATCATGTGCACTGTAAAGACGTGCGCGCCGACGTGCTGGCGGATGTGAAAAACCGTAAAACCAGCTTTCTGGATGCGGTGCTCAGCGGCGTCTTTACCGTACCGGGCGACGGCTGCGTGGATTACCCGCCGATTATGCGACTGCTGAAAGCGCACGATTATCAGGGCTGGCTGGTGGTGGAGGCAGAGCAGGACCCGGCGATTGCCCATCCGCTGACTTACGCGCGGCTGGGATATAACAACCTGAGCCGCCTGGCGCGGGATGCCGGTCTTATCTGAGGAGGCGCTATGTCACGTTTACTGTCACGCTGGCAACAGCCTGACGCGCAGGGACGTACCCAGTCCGTCACCCCGGAGCGGGCAGGCTGGGGCTACGTCGGTTTTGACGCGTTTGAGCTTGAAGAAGGGCAGCAGTTGCATCTTCCCGCCGTTGCTGAAGAGCGCTGTCTGGTGCTGGTGGCGGGGAGGGCATCTGTCACCACGCCAACCGCGCAGTTTTCAGAGATTGGCGAGCGGATGAGCCCGTTCGAGCGTATTAAGCCGTGGGCAGTATACGTTACGCCCGGAGAAACGGTACAGGTACAGGCGTTAACTAAGCTGGAGCTGGCGGTATGCGCCGCGCCGGGCAAGGGAACGTATCCCACCCGCCTGATTGCGCCGCAGGATATCGACGGCGAGGCAAGGGGCAAGGGGCATAACCAGCGCTATGTACACAACATTCTGCCGGAAGATAAACCTGCCGATAGTCTGCTGGTGGTGGAAGTGTGGACTCACGAAGGCTGTACCAGTTCGTACCCGAGCCACAAGCACGACACTGATAATCCGCCTTACGAGACCCTTCTTGAGGAGACGTATTACCATCGCCTCAACCCGGAACAGGGATTTTGTATGCAGCGGGTATACACCGACGATCGCTCGCTCGATGAGTGTATGGCGGTCTACAACCGTGACGTCGTGATGGTGCCGAAAGGCTATCACCCGGTGGCGACAATGGCCGGGTATGACAGTTATTACCTGAATGTGATGGCAGGCCCGGTGCGCAAATGGATTTTCACCTGGGAAGACGATCACGCGTGGATTAACCGCGATTACCCTGCGCGTTGAGAACGCGGTAAATAAAAAAGCCCCTGGCGTATGCTGAGGGCTTTTTACTTTTCGCTGCTATCGTGAGGCGCCAAAAACCTGTACGGCCTGTTGCAGCCGTGACGCGCGTCCCGTTAAATCCCCCGCGGCATCCGTTACCTGCTCCACCATCTCCGCATTGTTGTCCGTCATGGAACCAATTCGTGAAATTGAATTGTTGATCTGTTCGAGCGCTAAAGTTTGTTCCCGCGTCGCCAGGCTTATCTCTTTGATCATGGTAGACATCTGCAACACGTCATCGATCATCCCGGTAAGGTGTGTTTCCGTCTGCTCGACCATTTGCACTCCCGTATTGACGTTGGTGACGTTTTTCTCGATAAGCTGCTTGATCTCTTTTGCCGCAGACGCAGAATGCTGGGCGAGGTTACGCACCTCTGCGGCAACGACCGCAAATCCGCGCCCGGATTCACCGGCGCGGGCCGCTTCGACCGCTGCATTCAGCGCCAGGATGTTGGTCTGAAAAGCAATACTGTCAATGACGCCGATAATGTCCACGATTTGACTGTTATCGCGCGAGATAGCCTGCATCATGGTGATGGTTTGCTTCATGATATGGCCGCCTTCAGTCGCATTGGCGCTGGTACTGTCGGCCATCGTCATTGTCTGGGCCGCGGTATCCGCGGTTTGTTGCACAGCGCTACCGATCTCTTCAATGGCTGCGGCGGTTTGTTGCAGATCGGCAGATGTCTCTTCTGAGCGGTTCTGCAATGCCGTGCCTTCCTGAGACACGCGCTGACTGATAGCCTGAATACCGGATATTTGCGTGCTGACATCATCAACCAGGGAGCGCAGATTAAGCCCCGATTGATTCACCAGTCGCATGAGCATCCCTATTTCGTCTACGCGCTGCAAATGGCAATTATCGGGTTTACGGCCCGAAACCACTTTTTTCATCTGCACCAGCAGCGTATTAACCGGCTGACAAATTTGAACCTTAAGGTAAATAGCCAGGAGCAAAAATAATACGATGATGCTGCCTCCCTGAATAGCAGGAGGAACAGGTAAGAAAATAAATAACAGGGCTGCCAGACTGGTGATGGCTAAAGCATAATTGACGCGTTGGCTAACCGACAGCCATTTAAACATCGAAAGCCAGGACAGCGCTCCGCGACGGATAATTATGCCTTTAAAAAGTCGAAACCCTTTAATTCCATTATTATTTATTTTTTGATAAAGCTGTTCGCTGTGCGAAACTTCATCCTGGGAAGGCACGGTGCGTACTGAAATATACCCCGTTAATTTTTCATTTTGCCAGACAGGGGTAACATTTGCGCGTACCCAGTAATGATCGCCGTTTTGTCGTCGGTTTTTGACCAGCCCGGTCCAGCTATCGCCTTGCAGTATCGTGTGCCACATGTCAGCGAAAGCGGCAGAGGGCATGTCCGGGTGGCGAATAATATTATGTGGTTTACCCATTAACTGCGTTTCATTAAATCCGCTGGCGTCGATAAATGCAGAGTTAGCATAGGTAATATGACTGTCTTTATCTGTGGTTGATAATAACGTTGTTTTATTGTTAAGCAAATATTCTTTTTGCGTGACAGTTGTGTTGTTTTTCATGAAAACTCCATGACGCTATTTATATGAAATGCAAATTTCACCCATTGTGCATCAGGTAAATAATAGTAAATGGCGGTTTTATCTGAGGTGTTACATTCTCTACTAATCATCATTTATATGAAAGCACTTCAAATGAATTTTTATTTTTAATAAACCTGGCGTGTCATAAATATGAAACACATAAATGCAGGTTGATAATCTGGAATTGATATATATCGACTTAAACTAAATCTAAAAGATAAAAAAGAGCTGATTTATTGGGGCTGATAAATGCCCGCTTTCCTTGATGGGTTTTAGTCCACCCTCGAAACCCGCTGCCGCGTAGCGGTCAGTATTCTTACTCATGATGCGATCCCTTTGTGATGAGCTAACCCGATGTCATTTATAGACATCTGGATGGCTAATAATATTTTGCTTTATCTTATGCTTTTTATGTCGTTGTCAGTCAGGGAGAGCTGTGAAAAATTTCGTAAATCAAATGATTATCAGAAAGGATTTACAGCAGATGCTCTCCAGTCGCCTCGACATGCGCGGTATCAGCCTGGCCTTTTCCGGCTTTCAGGCGCTCTCCCGCGTTGATTTCACCCTGACGGGCGGTTCCGTGCACGCGCTGACGGGGGCGAACGGTGCGGGGAAATCCACGCTGATGGCGGTGCTCTGCGGCACGCACGACCATTACGAAGGGGAAATTGCAATTAATAACCAGCCGGTGCCGATACGCGAACCGCTGGACGCCAAACGGCTGGGCATTCATCTGGTGCAGCAGGAGGTGGATGTTGCGCTGATCCCTGGGTTGAGTATTGCGGAAAATATTATGCTCGATCAGCTGGCGCAGCCGGGACACCGCTACCGCTGGCGCGCTATTCGCCAGCAGGCGCGTGACGCGCTGGCCCAGCTCGATATTCATCTGGACGTGCGCCGGGTCATCGATGGTTGCACGCTCGCCGAAAAGCAGCAGATCCTGCTGGCTCGCGCGCTCTCGCACCACTGTCGTTTTCTGATCCTCGATGAACCCACCGCGCCGCTCGATCAGCATGAAAGCGAACGGCTGTTTGCAGTGGTGAAACGCCTGCAACAACAGGGGATCGGCGTGGTGTTTATCTCCCATCGCATTCATGAGCTAAAGGCCATTTGCGACACCTTAACCGTACTGCGCGATGGCAAGTTGATTGAGTCCGGGCCGATGGCGGAACTGAGCGCTGACGCCATCGTCGAGAAGATGCTGGGTCATGAGTTAAACGATATCTATCCGCCAAAACGCCCGCCGCATGCTGATGAAACGCTGCTGCGCGTGGAAGGGCTGCACGATGAACGGCTGCTGAAAAATATCAGTTTGCACCTGCGTAAAGGTGAAATTCTCGGCATCGCCGGGCTGGCGGGAGCCGGGAAAACCGAGCTGTGCAAGGCGCTGTTCGGCGCGTCGAAAAGCCGCGTTGAACGCGGCGAACTCAATCATCAGCCGTGGACGCCGCGCGACCCGGTTGATTCGGTGACGCGCGGGCTGGCGCTGGTGCCGGAGGAACGGCGCAAAGAGGGCATTTTTATTGATGAGTCCGTCGCCATGAACCTGGCGGTTGCCGCCGATAACCGTTTCTCGCGCTGGAGCTTGTTTGGTCATCGTCAGGCATGGCGCTGGGCGGAAGCGGTGATTGCCCGCGTCGGCGTGCGCGCTCGCGGGCCGGGGCAAGTGTTGCGTCGGCTTTCCGGCGGCAACCAGCAGAAAGTGGCGATCGGCAAATGGCTGCGCGGCGACGCCCGCGTGCTGATTTTCGACGAGCCGACCAAAGGCGTGGACGTGAAAGCCAAAACTGACCTGTTTGCGCTGATCGACGGCCTGGCGCGGGAAGGCAAAGGGGTGATTTACGCCTCCGGTGAGTTCGCCGAACTGGTGGGGCTGTGTGACCGCATCTGCGTGTTGTGGGACGGGCGCATCGTGGCGGAAGTGGAAGGCGCGCAGGCCCGCGAAGAGACACTACTTTATTATTCAACCGGAGGAACGGCGTTGTGAGTAAGGCCCTTTCAGTCAATGCAGCGGCGTCTGGCCGCCAGCAGATTTTCGATTTTCTCTATAAGTGGGGCATGCTGCTGACGGTTGTCGCGCTGATCGCCATTTTTGGCGTCGCGTCGGATAACTTCCTCGATCCCTTCAATATCATCAACATCCTGCGCTCTATTGCGATCGTCACGGTGATTGCGATTGGCGTTTCCATCTCGCTTACCGTCGGCGGCTTTGATCTTTCCGTTGGCTCAACCGCGTCGCTGGCGAACGCACTGGTGATTTCGCTGTTCGTCTGGCACGGCTTTGGCACCACCGGGGCGATTGTCATTACCCTGGCGCTCTGTACGCTGGTGGGGCTGTTCAACGCCTTTCTAATTGTGGTGCTGCGTATTCCCGACATGCTCGCCACGCTTGCCAGCCTGTTTGTGATTCAGGGGGTGGCGATGACCTACAGCTACGGCGGCTCTATTACTGAAAACATGGTGTTGCCGAGCGGTGAAATGGCTGAGGGGCTTATTCCGGCGGCATTCGGCGCGCTGGGGCAGGTGCCGACTATTGTTATCGTGATGCTGGTCGTGACGCTGGCGGCGCAGCTCGCGCTGTCGCTGACTACTCACGGGCGACGGATGTACGCCATTGGCGGCAACCCGGAAGCGGCGCGTCTCTCCGGTATTCGCACCACCCGCTATAAAGTGGCGGCCTACGTCATTGCCTCGTTGCTGGCGGGGTTAGGGGGCATCCTGCTGGCTTCGCGCATTGGCTCTTCACAGGTTAACGCCGGGGGAGGCTATTTGATGGATGCCGTCGCGGCGGCGTGGATCGGCTTTTCGCTGGCCGGTTCCGGCAAACCGAATGCGCTCGGCACGCTGGTGGGGGCGGTGATCCTTGGCGTGCTCTCCAACGGGCTGGTGATGCTCTCGGTGCCCTATTACGCAATGGACATTATAAAAGGGCTGGTGCTGGCGGCGGCGCTGGCGATCACCTACATACAAAAACGTTAACAACACAACGGGAAACGATAATGAAAAAAACTGCACTTTCTTTGTTGGCGCTGGGATTACTGAGTTCGCTGCCGGGCTATGCGGCAACGCCTGCGCCGGTGCCAGCGGCCATTGCCGGGCATAATGGCCCGGTTCGCATTGCGGTGATCCGCAACCTTGGCTCTGATGACAACACGACCCAGTTCGTTGCGGGCGCGATTCAGGAGGGGAAAAAGCTCGGCTTTAAGGTCAGCACCTTTTTAAGCAATGGCGACGACGCGAAATTCCAGGATTTCGTTAACCAGGCGATCAGCCAGAAGTATGACGGCATTATTCTCTCTCAGGGGCGCGATCCGTACTCCACCGCGCTGGTGAAGAAAGCGGTAGATGCCGGGATCAAAGTGGCGGTGTTTGATACCGCCGTCAACGGTGAGATCCCGGGCGTGACGGTAACTCAGCAGGATGACGCTTCGCTGACCCATCTCTCCTTTGGACAACTGGTAAAAGATTTCAACGGTAAAGCCAATATTATCAAGCTGTGGGTCGCCGGTTTCCCGCCGATGGAGCGCCGCCAGGCGGCTTATCAGCAAATGCTGAAGGACAATCCGGGGATTAAAGAGCTGGAGTCTATCGGTGCGGTCTCTTCCGACGTGCAGGGCGATACCGCCAACAAAGTGGGCGCGGTGCTGGCGAAATACCCGAAAGGGAAAATCGACGCTATCTGGGGGACCTGGGACGCCTTTAGCCAGGGGGCGTACAAAGCGCTGAAAGAGAATGGCCGCACTGAGATTAAGCTCTACAGCATCGACATCTCCAACCAGGATTTGCAACTGATGCGCGAGGCGGGCAGCCCGTGGAAGGTGAGCGTGGCGGTTGACCCGAAACTGATTGGCGCCACCAACGTGCGGCTGATTGCCAATAAGATTGCCGGTGAACCTACGCCTGCCACTTACGATTTTAAAGCCGCAGCCATTCCGCAGGCGCTGCTGGCAGCGCAGCCGGGGGCGGTTAACGTCGCCTCATTAGGCAAAATCATTCCGGGCTGGGGCCAGACGGAAGACTTTATCGCGCCGTGGTTTGCGACGCTTGAAGCGAAGAATAAATAATGCCCGGTGGCGCTGCGCTTACCGGGCCTACAATGCGCTCCCTGTAGGCCGGATAAGGCGGTTACGCCGTTTGGCAAAAGGAGATTAAGGTGACTGAATTACCGCGCCCCGACTATAGCCGCAATATGCGGCTGATTGGCCATAGCGACCAGGGCGGTCGCCCGGACGGCGTACAGCTGATGGTACATCGCGGTTTTGCCTATATTGGCCATATGGTGTCGCAGGGGTTTTCGATTGTTGACGTGCGTGACCCGAAAAACCCACGGGCGGCGGGCTATGTGCCTGCACCGCCAGGCACCTGGAACGTGCATTTGCAGGCGCATGACGATCTGCTGCTGGTGATTAACGCCCGCGATTTGTTTGCCGATGCCCGCTTTGCCGATGAAAAGGTCTACTACACGCGGCAGGTCGGTGAGACGGTCAGCGACGTGCAGGACCGGGGCTGGAGCGCAGGGCTGCGCGTGTTTGATATTTCCACGCCGGATAAACCGCGTGAAATCGGTTTTCTCTCCCTGAATGGGATTGGCATTCACCGCATCTGGTACGTCGGCGGACGCTGGGCCTACGTCTCGGCGCTGATCGACGGTTTCACCGATTACATCTTCCTGACCATCGATCTGGCCGATCCGCGTAAGCCAGAGGTGACCGGGCGCTGGTGGTTGCCAGGGATGAATCAGGCGGCGGGAGAGACGCCAGACTGGCCGGAGGGCAAACGCTATGCGCTGCATCACGCGATTATCGCTGGCGATACCGCCTACGGTAGCTGGCGTGACGGTGGTCTGACGCTGCTGGACGTGAAAGATCGCACGCAGCCGAAACTGATTAGCCATCGCAACTGGAGCCCGCCGTTTGGCGGCGGCACACATACTGCGCTACCGCTGCCGGACCGCGATCTGCTGGTGGTACTGGACGAAGCGGTGCTCGACAATCAGGAAGACGGCGAAAAGCTGATCTGGCTGTTTGATATCCGCGAGCCGTCGAATCCGGTGAGCATCGCCACCTTCCCGCAGCCGGATGAGGCTGATTACGTGGCGAAAGGGGCGCACTTCGGGCCGCATAACCTGCACGAAAACCGCCCTGGCAGCTTTATTAGCTCGACGCTGATTTTCGCCACTTACCAGAACGCAGGGGTGCGCGCTTATGATATTACCAATCCTTATCGTCCGGTAGAAACCGGCGCGCTGGTGCCTGCGGCGCCTGAGAAGATGATGGATACGCGGCCAAATCGCCCGCAGGTGATCCAGTCCTGCGATGTGTTTGTCGATGCGCGGGGGATTATCTACAGCACGGATTACAACGGCGGGTTATCAGTGATTGAGTATCTGGGGTAAGTATTTGCCGGGTGGCGGGTACGCCTTACCCGGCCTGCATTCGGATCGTAGGCCCGGTAAGCGTAGCGCCACCGGGCAAACAGCCTGCACTTAGCTGTACTGCCGCACCCGCGCGATCAGCGCTTCCACGCTCTCAATCCGGTCGGCAATCACAATCAGCGCTTTTCCGAGGGTAATGGCATGGCGCAGGCATTCATGGCGCATTTCCGCATCCTGAATGGTATCGATATCCGCTACGTGTGACAGCCCGACGCTGCGGCGAATCAGCTCGGTGCCGCAAAAGCCGATGGCGTCCGCCCAGACTTTTTTCAGAAATTCCGACGCGTAGCCCGGCGCGCGTAGCGCCGCGTCGCGGGTTTTCTCCGTCGCCAGCACTTGAAAACGTTCAGCAAAGGTGTTCCACAGCTCCTGAATATCCGTCAGCCGCTGCTCACGCGCGGCGGCGGCGTCGCGAATGCCCAGATGGCCCGGCAGGCCGCAGAAGTTCAGCAGCAGATTGCCGATGGCGGTGCCCACATCAAAGCCTATCGGCCCAAAGTAGCCGAACTCGGCGTCGATGGCTTTCAGGCGACCGTCGGCGACAAAGATCGAGCCGCTGTGGATATCGCCGTGCAGCAGCGCTTCGGCATGGGAGAAGAAACGATGTTTGAGCGCCGCCACCGCCAGCTTAAGCTGAGCGTCACTGCGCAGTGCGGCGACGTCGCCTTCGATCTCCGCAGGATAGCTGTTGCGCTCGTGGATCTGGTAGGGATCGTTGAAGAACAGATCTTCGGTGATCTCACACATCTCCGGGTTAATAAATGTCGCCACCTGCGCTTTTTTGTCATGCGGGTGGAGATAAAAATCGCTGGTATGAAACAGCGTTTGCGCCAGATATTCGCCGAGCTGGCGTGCCGCCTGCGGATACCAGGCGCCTTTAATCAGTTCGCCGCGCCAGATGTTATGGTCGGAGAGATCTTCCATCACCATCACCGCCAGTTCAGGGTCGAAATGGTGGATTTTCACCGTATGCTGCGGGCAGTGCTGGTAATGCGCCACCAGCGTTTGCGCTTCAAGACGAGCGCGATCCAGCGTCAGCGGCCAGGATTCGCCGACGCAGCGCACGTAAGGCAGCGCCTGTTTGACGACGATGCGGCTTACGCCTGTGGTATCGAAAATCTTAAACACCAGATTAAGGTTGCCGTCGCCCACCTCCTGCGCCTCTACCAGTGTGGATGGATCATCGATGCCGCCAAACGTTCGGGCGTATTCCACGGCATCCTGGGCGGTAAAGGTACGGTATTGCGACATTGCCTGTTCCTCACTCATTTCACTAATAAAGACATGTAGACGTCTATACATCTGTAATTCATCCTGACACAATGTGATACAACAACGCAACAGAGAATTAACGACATGCAGACATTACAGACGACCAGCCTGCGGGTGGCGGATAATCAATTATTTATTCTCGATCAGCAGGCGCTTCCGCAGGAGAAACGCTGGCTGGATGCCTCAACGGTAGAAGCGCTGGTGGGGCATATTCACGCGCTGCGCGTGCGCGGTGCGCCGCTGATTGGTCTTTCCGCCAGTCTTCTACTGGCGCTGCTGGCGGAGTCAGGCCATCGCCGGGATGAACTGGCGATAGCGCTGGAAACGCTGCGCGCTGCGCGCCCGACGGCGGTCAATCTGATGAACAATCTCGATCGTATGAAGCAGGCGCTGAGGCAAGAAGACTTTGTTCCGGCGCTGGCGGCGGAAGCGCTGCGTCTGATCGATGAAGACAAACAACTCTGTGACGATATCGCGCGTGCGGGAAGTGCGCTGGTGAAGCCGGGCAGCCGTCTGCTGACCCACTGCAACACCGGCGGGCTGGCGACAGCGGGCGCGGGGACGGCGCTGGGGGTGATTGCCCGCGCGTATGCACAGGGCAACGTGCAAAACGTCTGGGTGGATGAAACGCGCCCGTTATTGCAGGGCGGCAGACTCACCGCCTGGGAACTGGGCGAACTGGGGGTCCCCTATCAACTGATTACCGACTCAATGGCTGCCAGCCTGATGGCGAAAGGGCAGGTGGACGCGGTGTGGGTAGGGGCCGATCGTATCGCCGCAAATGGCGATGTGGCGAATAAAATCGGCACCTATTCGCTGGCGGTGCTGGCGAAATTCCACGGTATTCCGTTTTACGTTGCCGCGCCGCAAACCACGCTGGACCCCCACTGCCCGAATGGCGACGCAATCCCGATTGAGCAGCGCGCGGCAGGAGAAGTCACCGGCGTGGCGGGCAGTTTTGGCGCGGTACAGTGGGCGCCGGAAAATGCGCAGGTCTATAACCCGGCGTTTGACGTGACGCCAGCAGCGCTGATTAGCGGCTGGGTGCTGGATAGCGGTGTGGTGACGCCAGAAGACGTGGCGAAGGGGGTTTTCAGGACGGAGGCGGCCTGATGCAGAGCAGGCCTGGCGTACGATAGCGTCGCCCGGCCAGATCGTTAAAGCAGGCGCGGATAGGCATCCGCAATGGCGTCGCCGGTAAACTGCGCCACCCAGCCTTCCGGGTTATCGAAAATACGGATCGCGGTAAAGTTTGGCTCTGAGCCCATATCAAACCAGTGCGGCGTACCGGCGGGCACTGAAATCAGGTCGTTTTTCTCACACAGCACCTGGTAAACCTGGTCGCCAATGTGCAGGCAAAACAGTCCTGCGCCTTCAACGAAGAAGCGCACTTCATCTTCGCCGTGGGTGTGTTCATTGAGAAACTTTGCACGCAGCGCCTCTTTTTGTGGATTGTCGGCGCGCAGGCTGATCACATCCCAGCTCTGATAGCCTTTCTCGGCAACCAGCTTATCAATCGCATGTTGATAGGCGGTGATCACCGTTTCTGGCGCGGGAGCCTGGCCTAAGTCGCGGTCTGCAACCCAGCGTTCGAAGCGGACGCCTTTCGCGTTGAGCTGTTGGGCTATCTCTGCGGCGTCGGTACTGTGCCACTGGGGCTGGCTGGCGTCTTTATCGGAATAAATAGTCAATGCGCTCATGAAAGGATCTGCTCCGGGTTAATGTCGTCGAATTGATGTACCTGGTGGTGGCGGCTGGCGCCATCACCCTCGCCACGAATCAGTTGCAGGGTACGAAGACCCGCCTCTTCAGCGGCGTCCAGCTCCTGATATACATCGGAGAGGAACAGGATTTGCGACGGCACGACGCCGATATATGACGCGATATTGCGGTATGACTGCGTTTCTCGCTTTGCGCCGATATGGGTATCAAAATAGCCGCTGAACAGATGAGTAATATCACCTTCGTCGCTATAGCCAAATAACAGTTTCTGCGCCGCGACAGAGCCGGAGGAATAAACATAGAGATCAATGCCTTGTGCTTTCCATTTCTCCAGCGCTGGCAGAACGTCCGGGTAGAGATGACCGGTAAAGTCGCCATTGACGTAACCATCGTGCCAGATAATGCCTTGCAGGGCTTTTAGCGCCGTTGATTTGCGATCTTCATCCATAAAGGCGAAAAGCGTTTCGATAAGTTCTGCGGTACTGGCGTCCGGCCGGGCAATCTCGTTGCGCAGATTATCAAGAATTGATTTTACCGGTTCGGCATACTGCCGGGCGGTGACAAACGCCGCCAGCCGCTCGCGCGCATAGGGGAACAGAACATTGTGAACAAAACGGATATCGCTGGTGGTGCCTTCAATATCCGTCACAATCGCGCGAATCATAATCTCTCCAGTTGTCGCAAACGCATTTCGCATTCAAATAAAAATTCCAGCCCCTCCAGATGACGGCGGGCCTCCTCCACTGAGCGTCCCCAGCAGGTTAAGCCATGACCGCGCAGAAGAAAACCGTAATTCAGAGAATGCCCTTGCGCGTAATGCGCAATACGTGACGCCAGCGCGTCGATATCCTGGTCGTTGTCGAACACCGGCACGCAGACGGTATCAAGATGGGTGGTCTGCCCGCTAAGCGACTTTTGCATTTCAAAACCGCTGATATATAGCTCCGGCGTTTTAACGATGCGCGAGAGCACCGTGGCGTTGACGGTGTGGACGTGTAACACCGCGTTTGCCTGGGGAAAGAGGCGATAAATCAGGGTATGCAGCCCGGTCTCCGCCGATGGTTTGCGACCGGATGATGCGTGACTGGTGGCGATTTCCACCTGCAAAAAATCGTCGGTAGTCAGGTTACCTTTATCTTTTCCCGACTCGCTGAGCCAGCAAAATGCGTCGTCCTGGCGGACAGACATATTGCCGCCAGTGGCGGGAGCCCAGCCTTTTGCCCCTATCCAGCGGCAGGTCTCGACCAGTTGTGTGAGTTGCAGGTTATCTGTCATCTTCCTTTTAGCCTCTCTCGGGGTCAGGAATGGGGTTTTTAGACATCTAAGCGTCTTGATTGCCAAATGCTAACATCGTGTTACGGCAGCAGCAACACAACTCTTCCGGGCAGGAGCAACAACATTGTCCTGGTGGCAGTGTGACTTGGTGGGGGTGGTGGTTGAGTTTGTCAGGGGCGGGAATTTTGCGTATTGATTGATGTTTTCAATGGAAGCTGTAGGGGGGTGCCCATAGCAGACCTGATAGCCCTTCGTTCAGGCCGCTTTGTGCCAGGAGGGGGCATCCCTAAACTACTACAGGTATTAATCGGCAAGGTGCCGATGATCCGCTTAAATGTTCAGGGAAAGCAATGCAGGAAGTGCGCGGTTTTTTATCATGTTATTTAACAGACTCAGATACCAGACATAAATCTCCTCCTTGATATTAAGAACATTCGGGTGCACGGATGGAAAGTGGTTTATTCTCTTTTTCACAGAACAGGAATGTCAGAGCCGGGAAGAGGGGATTAGCGAGAGATTAAAACAGGCAACTCAGGAGTTCAGTAAATGGATACTAAAAAATGGCGCAGTGTTTGCGCCATTTTACCACATTAAGAATTTGTCACCGGCTTGTTCCCAAAGGGATCTCCGGGTCTGGTTGATGAGTAATCCTGTTGCGCAGATCCCGACGGATAATTTCGATGGACCAGAACCAGATTAAATGTCCAAAAATTTCGGATACATTCTCATACCATGGAAGGTCAACCAAAGGTGGAGTCAGCCCCATGAGAGGGAAGGAAATCATATGTACGAAAAGCTGTGCCAGCGCACCAGCCAGCAAACCCTGCCAGAGTTTAATTTTGGGGAAAACTTCAGCAACAACACAGTAACCCACTGCGAAGACAATCGAAAAGATGATGTGTGTTACACCAACCCAGTTAAACACATGCCCGGCAAAGGTGTAGACGGCAGCGTTAGGATCAGCAAGCCCCATCCAGTCACGAAGGAAAATATAAGGGGGATTCAGGAAATTGCGGGAACAGTCAATTTGCCCGGCAGCCCTGATTAATGATTCCGGCCCGCATGCAGCAGTGAACATATCAGTCGGACTGCGGGGTGGCAAAGGTACTTCAGCGCCCCATTTAACAAATGCTGATACGATACCAGCGATTAACCCAATAAATGCAGCCAGGCCATAACGCCTGCGGTTTGGTGGAGTTTGTTCAAATATATTCATATTTCATCCGTTGAATTTCATCGTGTTAACATAATCATTTAGTAGTATTCATGAAAACCACCAAATGTAAAGATGTGTATGTGATTGTATGTTCCGTATTTGCGTCAGTAACTGGAAATTCCCAATCGAGTTGCTTTATATGGCGTAACAGGAAGGCTGTGAAAGTGGTGAGAACGGCAAGGTCGTATGCGATCTACAGCAAGATTCTCATCAGTAGAATTAATAGAGCAGCAACCACGTCGCATGGAAGAGCATGGTGCAGACAGCTGGCGTGCGAATATAGAATGGTTGCCAGCCGCTGCGGATTGTATCTGCCCGGCATGACGGATCAATGTGTTTTAAGTATTAATGCCACGTCTTTTTGCTCAGGCTTGTTATAGCTGAAATCGCATGTGCTGAATCATCAAAAAGCCGGGCCAGTACAGGAACCCACTGCCTGTTTTTGTACTCAAGCACCAGATGTCCAGACAGGTCTTTGCTGACGATGGCAAATGTCCTGAGTTCAGGCGTTGGAACAGGGAGATCGGTTTTACCCCGAAGCTTCCCGTGCAAAAAAACAGGCATAAAAAAACCAACCGTAAGAGGTTGGTTTTTCTAAGGGATTTTGGTCGGCACGAGAGGATTTGAACCTCCGCCCCCCGACACCCCATATCTGCGATAAGTTAGGCTTGTAGCGGTGCTGGCGTTCGCACAGGGTTAGCCAGGCACAGGCCACGGCACGGCGATAGAGCGCGGCGCGTAATACGGGCTGTAATGGCTTTTTCATACGTTGCCCTCCCCGGTCAGCCAGTGCTGATTGCAGCGTTCGACCACGCCGTCGAGCTGGGCGGTCATGAGGTAAATTACGGAGGTGAGCTGTAACTGCTGCGCAGGGTCACGACGAACGGTGGCGCAGTCCTGCACCTGCATCAGGTCGCCGACAAGCTGGCCGACATTGCGCATATGCTCCAAGCATTCGAGGTCACGGGCGGTAAACCGCCCATGAAGCTGGCAGGTGTGACGGGGAGAGCGTTGAGTACCGAAACAGGTACGATAATAAAATTATTTCAATAAACCCCCTTCCCCTAATGGGGAAGGGGGGGCTTATTTAAATTCTCTTTCGGCTATTTGTACTTCTAAACCTTTGGTTAAGATACCTGTTGTAGCATATTTGAATAACATTTCACTTGTTTCTTCAATGCGTGTATCACCTGAATAGTCATTGTTATACATTTTTTTGATTTTATCATGATAATAAGCCGCGAGCTTTTGAGCTTCAACTTCACTTAAAAACTTTCTAGCAATGGCTATATGTCCTTCTGAAAGAGCAACTAAAGGATATCCATCGATAACCTTAACTTTACCTCCGTCTAGTCGAGATAAAATTTCCTCAGCCTCTCCAAATAGTCTAAATGCTTCAGTGCTACTATCGCTCTGTAATGCAATGATTATTTTTAGTTGCGCAAACGCATGCTCAATTTGAGGTGAGTTAGGGTAGGCTTCATTTGCTGTTTTTAATTTCTCATAGGCTTCTGGATACATCCCGAAATCTCGAAGTGCGATTCCATATTGCATCAAGTATAACCCTTCGTTTTCGAGATCTTTTTCAAATTTATTATATAAAGATAACGTTTTTTCTTTATCTCCTTTCAATAGTTTTCTTAAATTCTTGGAGTTCACTAATGATTTATAAATGGCAGCTTCAGATTTTATAACGTGTTTAACTATTGGGTATTCATAAACTGTAAATGACGTTATGTATGCTTCAAGAATCTCATAAATATATTGGGTGTCGAGGAATTGATCGAATATTTTTTCAACATATGCATAATGTCTGGTTTCTACATTTCCATTTTTATAAAATAAGATGCCATCCATTTGTTTAACGAGTTCGCTTACATTTGCATTTAGGTTTAGATGCAGTAGCGCTCTAGTTAGCGTTGTCTCGTGTGCGTTGGTTCTTTGGTAACTTGCAATGCCGCTTAATGCAAGCAAGGCTTTATGTGATTCTGTAGGGATGTTCTGAAAATCTCTTCTAATGATCTGATAAAAACCTTCGCCCAATGTTGTCTCCATTAGACCTATAAGCAACTGCTTCCTTGAGTTGGTAACTAATTCCCTAATCCTTTCACTAGGAGTCATTCTTTCTAATCGAGTCCAGTTACCATACTGTTTTATTTTGGTTAGTATTTTCCTTGCATCGCTTCTGTTTATTAACGATATGTCTTTTGTTTTGTATCGTGTAGATTCAAAATATTCCTTAGCTCTATATGACCAAATTTGCTTGCTCTCTGTGCCAACAAAAATCCCTTTCATTAGTTTTTGTTCACTAAGTATTTCACCAATAATCTGAGCTGAGTCCGCTATTCTTTCAACAAATACTAGGTATTTTTGGGGGCTTTTCTTCTCTAGTTCTTTAATTAAATCTTTTAAGTTGGCATTGATGTTTTCTACATAATAAACAGGGGTGTTATGCTCGGATATTTTAAGTGCAATTTGTTTTGCTATAGTGGTTTTTCCTGAGCCAGCGGAACCAAAAATACAGTAAAGATTGATGTTTGAACACTCTTGATCTTTAAGTAATGAGTATATTTCTTCGTAAATAATTCTCGTATTTTCAAGTTCGGCTGGTACTTTGTCAATAATGTCTTTCCATGTTGGCTTAAAGCCTTTAAAGAAGTTTCTTATTGGATTTCCACTATCTCTTTCATTCATAATTTGAAGGCAAGCGCGATTTACAGGTACTACTTCCTTAAAAATACGCATGTATTTTTCTTCATCATCATCTGCGGAAACATTGTATTCAGGCCTGCTTCGTTTTAGGGTTTGTATCGGCGTTAAAGGGGTAGGAAGCTCACTTTCAAGCCAGGAAACAAAATCTGACAAAGTGGCTGAAATATGTTCTATATTGGATGATTTTAAACTTGCAATATCTATCGGGGAAGCGGAAGGCGTGATTACGTAGCTTCTTTGTTCTTCGCTCTTTGTAGCACCTCTATATCGTTCGATTTGATGGTAGAAAAGAGGTTCGTCTAATTTAGAGCCGATAAATAAAAATTTATAATTGAAGAAGTCACTACCTAGCTCTTTATACCATAATGGTGGTTTTGCTGATGCAGCTCCGTACTCTTGTGGTGAAAAAATATATCCTTCGTTAGGTTTTTTTACATCACCGTTTAATTTTATATAGTCTAGTTTCTGAAATAATTGATCGGGTGGAGATACTTTTTCGTTACGAGATCTTATGTACAAATGCTGCTTTGAATTTCGATCTAGGGCTTTTTCAAAAGCATCATCAATATTAAGTGTGTAAATTCTGGCAAAAACAAATTTTGATAGTGTATTATATTCTTTAGATGGGGTGCAATTCCGAAAATAGTTATCTAAAATGGTATGTATTCTCTCTCCTAAAATAGGTTTGCAAGCAGAGTATACTCGAGATAATGTTTCTCCAGAATATGGGAGTTGTGCTTGCTCTGCTAGTATTTTTGCTAGTTCTTCGCCGAGAGGAACTTGTTTACGCGCTTGTGTTAACGAGCCGAACGAGGAACCTGCTCCTAACAGAAGCATAATTCTTCCTTCTAACAAAGCTTGCTTAATATCATTATTCATATATTTTCCTTGGAAAATTATTATTCAATTATTTATGGGTTTGTACAAAACTACCCCACCAATCCATAAGTTCTACACGCTGTTTCAAGTAGGTTGAACGATTATATGCTCTTCGGACTTCATTTTTGTCGCTATGTGCTAGGGCTGCTTCAATCACATCTGAATATAACCCTGCTTCGTTCATTGCGGTGCTAGCAATTGAACGTAATTCATGGGCAACTAACTGATTACCAAAACCAATTCTTTTCAGAGCAGCATTTGCAGTTTGGCTATTCATAGGTTGCTTTGGGTTATTCCTGCTTGGGAAAACATGTTCCCGATGTGCGCTAATAGGGTTCATCACATCCAGAATTTCTAATGCCTGTGGTGGCAAAGGAACAATGTGTTCCCGCTTAGCTTTCATCCGTTCGGCTGGAATAGTCCAGAGCTTCGTATCGAGATCGATCTCTGCCCAACGGGCACCGGAGGCCTCAGAAGGGCGCACAAGCGTCAGGAGTTGCCATTCAATTAAACAGCGAGTCGAAACAGAGAGATTTGACATCACCAAAGAACGCATGAGTTTTGGCAACTCTTCTGGCCGAAGCGTCGGCATGTTTTGTTTTTTGGGCTTCTCAAAGGCCATCCCAACACCTGATGCTGGATTAGCATCAATCAGGCCAGTGTTGACGGCGTAGATCATGATTTCGTTAATACGTTGCACCAGCCTACGAACAGTCTCCAACGCCCCACGAGCTTTGATTGGCTCAAGGGCTTCAACCAGTGTTCGGGCTTTGATTTGCTGGACAGGGATCTCCCCGATGACAGGGAATACGTCTTTTTCCAGAGACCGCCATATATCTTTAGCATAATCAGGTGTAACGCTTTTGCTTTTAAGCCGGAACCAGTTTGCGGCGACCGTCGAAAAAATACTGTCCAGAGCGATTTGCTGCTCTTCTTTTGCAACTATAGCTTGAACTTGCGGGTCTATTCCATTGGCTAATAATGCAAGGTACTCAGCTCTTAACCCTCGGGCATCAGCAAGCGAGAGGGCGGGGAAGGCACCGAGCCCCATCATTGTCCGCTGCTTTGTTACCGGACGTTGATAACGGAAACGCCAAAGCTTCTTACCGCTGGTTTTCACTATCAGAAAAAGACCATCGCCATCATGCAGCGTTAGATCCTTCTCTAACGCTTTAGCGCGCAGAACTTCGGTGTTAGTCAGGGGGCGTGTTGTCCGTGCCACTTTGGCCGCTCCTTCATGAATTGGTATACGCTTTTAGGTATACATCCTACCGTATACCTAAACGTATACCAATAATCACCGGATTTAGCCGGATGTTCTCGGACAACGACAGACACAAAAAAGCCCGCAGGCTGGCGTCCTTGTAATTGGTGGGGGAGGTGGTTGAGTTTGTTGGGGATTTTGATTTTTTGCGGGGAAGGGAAGGCGCAAAAAGAGTGGCGATGATGTTGATATGGAAGGGGTTTTTGTAACGTCATGATTTTTAAGTTTATTGTTGAGGGCTGGGTTTTGCGTGTTGGTTGAGGCTTTGGTGGAAGTTACTTGCTTGCCGTCTGTTTCCAGTAGTGAGCTGGTCTGTCGAATAATTCACTCTCTTGAATTTTCCAGACTGTAGACCATGCTCATCTAATACACGTGAAAAACAATAGCGTCATCTATTGCATAAGGAGATACGGGTAGATGGCCTTTGGTATAGCCAATGATGTCCCTTTAACAATGAAGAGAGCACCATGCTTGAACTCCGTCCTAATTGCGAATGCTGTGATAAAGATCTGCCACCTGAATCAAAAGAGGCATTCATCTGTTCATTTGAATGCACATTTTGTGTTGATTGCGTGACCCAACGGCTTAATGGCCAGTGCCCGAACTGCGGAGGGGAACTGGTACGACGTCCAATACGCCCCGAAGCATCCCTCCTGCGACACCCTGCATCCAGTCAGCGTCTCTATAAACAGTAGAGATGAAAACTATGTTCACTCCTTGCTCATAACGACCTTCGTGCTCCTGCTAGCCGTCCGCCGTGTGCTAGGAGCGGAGATTGGTTGTTCACGCGTATGAATACTAAGAGTTGTTTAGTTTCGCCATAAAACAGGCTCGCTTTGAGCAAATAAACAGGAAACTCCTATTTGTTGCTGAAGAAGATAAAACGCTATAATTTAGGCACTTACCGTAAGCTAACCTAAAAATAAATGGCTAGAAGAAAGTAATAATATACCAGCACGCTTTTGGTCACAGGAGTAGTAATTGATTGTAGTTAATATTTATCAATAGGTTAGCGCTAGTATATTATCTGTTAGAACTAGTGAGGGGTGCCGACACAATATGAGCATGTTATGCGTTACCCTCGGTCCCACACTCCGCGCAGTAATGTCTGCTCGACAAAACGAACCGTTCAGTCGCGAGGATGGGGGCGTGAATGAGGTGGGCAGTTTTACCTGCGCTCCAGGTAGCTTTGAGGATGGATCGTGGCGAAGCGCCCTCCAACGAACTGATTGAAGCTAAGGGCATTGAGCATTGCATAAATCAATGCAGTGGAATTTTAAAGCACCGGTTCTGATGCTCAGGCTGGCAAAAAATCAAAATAAATGGATCGATATGGACATGACAGACAGCGTACAGACTGGAAAGAGCGATGGAAAAATCATCATCAACTTGTTTGCGCCCAATCTTCCGGGCAGTACCAAAGAAAATGATCTCATTCAGAAATCTCTGCGTGATCAGCTGGTCGAGAGTATCCGAAACTCGGTTACCCCGACTGACACAGATAAGTTAGCTGGGCTAACACGGTTTATTGATGAGTCCGGACGTAATATATTTTTTGTGGATGGTACTCGCGGTGCGGGTAAAACCACTTTTATCAATAGCGTGGTCAAATCTCTGAACAGTGACAAAGGTGATGTCAAAGTCAGCATCAAGTGTTTGCCGACCATCGACCCGACCAAGTTGCCGCGTCATGAACCCATTTTGGTCACTGTGACTGCCCGTCTGAATAAAATGGTGTCCGACAAGTTAAAAGGATGTTGGTCGTCGAATGACCATAAAAAACAAAAAGAACAATGGCAGAATCACCTTGCGCAGCTCCAGCGTGGTTTACATCTGCTCACAGACAAGGAATATAAGCCGGAATATTTCAGTGATGCTTTGAAGCTGGATGCCCAGCTTGATTACTCCATTGGTGGCCAGGATTTGTCAGAAATCTTTGAGAAGCTGGTTGAACGTGCTTGTGAAATTCTCGGCTGCAAGGCCATTTTGATCTCGTTTGATGATATTGATACTCAGTTTGAAGCGGGGTGGGATGTACTTGAATCTATTCGTAAATTCTTTAATAGCCAGAAATTGTTGGTGGTGGCGACAGGTGACTTGCGCCTATATTCGCAATTGATTCGCGGTAAGCAATACGAAAATTACAGCAAAACTTTGCTCGATCAGGAAAAAGAGAGCGCCCGCTTAGCAGAGCGGGGCTATATGGTTGAACACCTTGAGCAGCAATATTTATTAAAACTTTTTCCGGTACAAAAGCGTATTCAGCTGAAAACCATGTTGCAACTGGTCGGCGAAAAGGGAAAAGTCGGTAAAGAGAAGATCAAGGTGAAAACCGAGTTTGACATGCAGGATATTGATGCCATAGATGTCCGGCAAGCTGTTGGCGATGCTGTTAGGGAAGGCCTTAATTTGAGAGAGGGCTCTGATGCAGACATGTATGTGAATGAACTACTGAAGCAGCCAGTGCGGTTGTTAATGCAGGTGCTTCAGGATTTCTATACCAAAAAATATCATGCTAAATCGGTAAAACATGATGGTAAACAAGGCAGCCATGAAAGGCCTGATGAGTTATCAGTTCCGAATTTACTTAGAAATGCCTTATATGGTTCGATGCTAAGCAGCATTTATCGCGCTGGGTTAAATTATGAACAACATCGGTTTGGTATGGATTCGCTCTGTAAGGATATATTTACCTATGTAAAGCAGGATCGTGATTTTAATACCGGATTTTATTTGCGGCCTCAGTCTGAAAGTGAAGCATTAAGAAATTGCTCTATTTATTTAGCGTCTCAGGTAAGTGAAAACTGTCAAGGCAGTCTGTCAAAGTTCCTACAGATGCTTTTGGTTGGTTGTGGTTCCGTCAGCATATTTAACCAATTTGTGACCGAGTTAGCACAGGCTGACAATGATAGAGAAAAATTCGAACAGCTTGTTAGTGAATATGTAGCTTATATGTCTGTTGGCAGAAATGAAAGCGCCTCACATTGGGCTAATCGATGTTGTGCGGTGGTTGCAAACAACCCTAATGATGAAAAGGTTGGCGTTTTTCTTGGCATGGTGCAGTTAAATCGTAAATCACGCCAAAACATGCCCGAGGGTTACAAAAAATTTAACATTGATACTGAGAATGGTTTGGCAAAAGCCGCAATGGCGGCTTCCTTGAGTACGGTAGCTTCAAATAACCTTATGGATTTCAGTAGTGTTTTTAATCTGATTGGTGCTATTGCAGATATCTCTACATGCCGTCGTGAAAAGCCTGCCATTACTAATGCTTTTAATAAAGTTATAGCTCAGACAACATGTATCGTTCCCCCATGGAGCGAGGCTGCTGCTCGTGCAGAAATGAAAGGCTCAAGTATAAGTGCGGATAACGATGCTGCTATTTTGGATGTTGATCTTGATCCCAAGGATGATGGCATAACTGATGACAGTCAGCAGGATGACACAACGGAATTTTCTGATGCCATTACTAAAGTTGAGCAATGGCTTAAAAAAGTAAACGAAATTGAGATTGAAATTCGTCCGTCGGCACTTTTGATTGGTAAAGTATGGACTCGGTTCTATTTCAACCTTAATAATGTGGCTGATCAACATAAAACCAGGCTCTATAATGATGCAGAGCATGGACTAATGGCCAGTCAATCAAATGCTGCGAAAATTATGCGTTTTAATGTTTTGGCTTTTCTTCATGCGGTATTGGTTGAAGAGAGTTTATATCATTCTGTTAGTGATAGGGAATATATCGGTGAAGGGTTAAGACTAAATCCAGTTACTTCGGTTGATGAGTTTGAGAAAAAGATAAATGTAATGAACGAAGGATTGAAAACGGATAAGAAAACATGGAAAGATACCCATCCATTGTTTTTCTTATTAATTAGCTGTCCAATTCTACATCCGTTCATTTTTCCTGTAGGAGGGATTAATTGTTCAGCAAAAGCACTGAGCAAGGAAGCAAGTTTCCTTAAACTGATTGGTGAGATTGTTGGCGACAAATTACTTTCTGAAGAAGAATGGGAGTATTTATCTGAAAATGATAATAGCAAAAGAAACATTAAACAACAGACATTTCAAAACACTATAACATCACTGAATTCCTCCACAATCGTCGGAGCATCATACAATAAGGCTACGCCAACTAGGAAAAGCAGGTTGCTTTCATTAAGTGATGACGTAGAAAAATAATAATGGCCTTCGTATAAGGATTGTGTATGGAAAGGTTTCTTCTTAACTCAACAGTACTGTTGCATAGGTTGAGTACCATCTCTTTGGATGAGGTATTACTTGATGAGCGGGTGGAGTCATCTGTGTTCCTTGCTCAATACGAACGGGGGCGTAGTTTGCCTGATCATGTCGCCAAATCGGCTTGGTCATCTTTAGTGCAACAAATCAAACAGCGGAATATGAAACTCGGCCCAGTAGCAACCTTGCGCCAGATAGCTGAAAAGTTTATTAAAAACGAGAAAGGTGGCCCCAAAATCGACCTACCTTTGTTCTCGGAATGGCAAACGCTGATGAGCCGAGTGTCGTGCCTGCCAATTATGGCGTGTCATCAGGTATTTAACTCTTGGCCTGCCAGTCAGGAATATAGCTTTCGATGTCCTTTGTATCCATATCACCCGACGGTTGAGGACTACATTACCCGTGAACACCTACACGAAACTCACCAACATCTGAATGGCAGTACCAGTGCGGAAGAGTGTTGGCTGGATGCACTCAAGCACCCAGAAGTGAGCGTCAGAGATTTCGAGAAGGGCTGGACATCTCAAGAGATGAAACAACTTTGCGCTCAGATTGACCCCTCTCTGACGCCTGAAATCTTCAAGGATCGTTTGCAGATCGCCAGCAATATTCGCGAAATTCTTTGTCGGGTCTCTCAGGGTGTGGAGTTGCCAGAGTGGATCGTATCAGTGCAGAACCCGCAGCAGTTGGCGGATAGTACCATTCTCCATAATGGCCAGGAGTATGGGTTTGCGACGGTTTGGCCAACTGACGACAAATACAGTCAGGAGTCTGAATTTTGCTGGCTAATCGGCTTGTTCGAAAAATGGCGGAATGATACGCCTGAAGGATTGGAACGACTGCTTTGGATTTACCTTCTGATTCAAAATCAGTACCTGACCTTACTGGTTCAGCGAGACGATTTTTTCGGTTTTGATCAGTTCCAGAATTACACCATGACAGAGCTGAGGGAGGAAACCGAGAAATCTTATTTGTCTCGTTTTAAACATGCCCATGGTACTGGTGCGTATTCTCAGGTGCGTTATCTGGAAGGACGTTTTGCTCCGAAGAGCGATCCCAGCAAAATGCAAAAACTGCTCTTCAGTATGTTAAGAGGGTATTGGGAATACCTGAGTGCTCATATGTCTCTGGAATGGGTGCATGATAAGCCGCTGACTATGTCGCAAGTGCTCGATAATCTCGAACTGGTTGAACCTCATGGCAAGTGTGCAGAGCTGGCGCTAGTGCCCCACTTTATCAAAAGAAAGCCAAAAAATGGAGAGGTCTATCCTTACGCATTACTATTCAAGGACCTGAAGAATCAGGCAGCTATTCTGATGGACATGCTGAAGTATGAACCGCGCCTGACAGGCTGGATTCGAGGAGTGGATGCCGCAGCTAATGAAATGCACGCGCCACCGGAGTTGTTTGGCCCCTTGTTCCGGGTGCTAGCCAAATCAGGTATTGCTCATTTTACCTATCATGTTGGCGAGGACTTTCCGCATCTGATCAGTGGTATTCGATCCATTGATGATGCCTTGAGGTTTTTGCCATTGCGTAATGGCGACCGTCTTGGTCACTGCACGGCGATTGGCATCACACCTGACATCTGGAAACGCTCTTTGCCATTGTCTTTGTCCATGACCAAAGAGACGCGATTGCTCGATTTGGTGTTTATCTGGCGGGAACTTCGAAGTCATCCGGAACTTCTGCGTTACGCCAGTGATGCAGCGATTGAAGCTGTTCGTTTGGCCCATAAGGTGTTTTCACTGGAAGAAGAAGTCTCGATTACCACCCTTGATCAGGTATTTGAAATGCGGGGGATGTTGGCGGAATCGGAAGGCCTGCTGGGTGAGCTAAATGGGTCATTAAAACCCAAATCCCTCTGGTTGGAAGAGTACGAACGCGCCAGAGAGTTGGCTAAAACGGCGGGCATGAAAAGGCCGCTGAAGTTGTATAAGCAATGGCTTACATCTGACAATGTGAGAAAGCAGCGTGCTGAATATGTTGAAGTTGCCCTGGAATATTTGCCGGATGAAGCGGTTGTTGCATTACAACAAGCTGTAATGGCAAAAATGGCAGACCGAAACATTGCGATAGAATGCCCTCCGACCAGCAATACCCGTATCAGTCAGTATCGAGATGTCAGCGAGCATCATATCTTTCGCTGGATGGGCTTGCGGGGGGAGGCGATTGAAGGTGATGTTCCTATGTCTATTTGTTTGGGATCTGATGATCCGGGGATCTTCGCTGCGGATTTGAAATCCGAGTTCTATCATCTGTTCGTTGTGTTAACCCGAAAGTTCGGTTTGTCGCCTGCGGAGGCTTTGAGAAAGGTGGCAGAGGTGAACGAGAATGGGCGGATTTATCGCTTTCATGATGTCAGCTAGCCTGTATACATCGAGGATTCTGTGATTGTACAAGACCCGCTGGGCTCATTGGTATCCAGGAGCGACGGATATATGATTTCCCTGATTAACCGTATTAGTCAGTACAGGGCGGCTTTAATGGGACCCTTTTAACCCATAATCCTTTCCGTACAAGGGCGTTCACGGTGCATACACGACGGATGTAAAAACACCGTTGTCTCACTGACGCTAAGTAATGTTCATGGCTGGCAACACCTAACGTGGCCAAAATGCGGTATTCTGTCTTTAATCATCGTTACTGTGCAGGGACAATTCATTGGTTGCGATAAAAATGTATCCCGCAAGGGATGGGGATGCTTTGCTCATTATCTGTCATCAGGGAAAATGCGGATTTTTCATCGACGGCGGTTATGCAGAAACCTACAGGCAATACATCCAGCCTGATCTCAGAGCATTGAGTCTTAAGGGGTACCGGTTACGCCTTGTCATGGCAACGCATATTGACGCTGATCACATCGGCGGTCTCATTGACTTTTTTATCGACAATGGCCAAGCATCACATCCGTCTGTTATTCCGGTTGATGCGGTATGGCACAATAGTCTCAGGGCGATGACTACGTCTCATGAAAATGCATCAGACGCAGAAAACGGCAAAATCACGGATTTTTTAAAACGGCAATATCACCCCGCTGAAAAGTCAGGCAGACCCACTGAAATTAGCGCTCGTCAGGGAAGTTCGCTCGCAGCCACATTGCTGGCCGGCGGCTATCACTGGAATGAAGGAACTGGATTTCAAAAGATCTGCTCCTCAAGGACAACTGTCCCCCCGTTAAACGTAAACAGTTTTCAGATCCTGAGCCCCTCAGAGGAACGGCTCTCTGCACTCTGTTTGTGGTGGCGCCGTAAACTGGTATCACTGGGTTTTTCTGGCCAGTATTCCGCAAACGGGGCATTTGATGATGCATTTGAGTTCCTTTGCAAAGAGGATGCTTCGCGGCCACCTCCTCCTCATGTGATAAGCGCTAAACTTCCTCTGCTTCAGAGGGATTATTTACCTGACACTTCGCCAACCAATGGCAGTTCCATTGCCTTTAGCCTGACACTCAGCAACAAGCGAATGCTGATGCTGGGAGACGCATGGGCTGAAGAGGTGGTGACCTCACTCAATGCCAGCGGTGGTCCTCAACATTTCGACATCATTAAGATCTCGCATCATGGTAGTATAAGAAACACCAGCCCGGAGCTGTTGAGCCTCATCGATGCACCAATGTATCTGATCTCAACTGACGGAAAAAAACATTCTAGGCATCCTGACCTGGCGGTGCTGAAGGCAGTTGTGGATAGACCTGCGACGTTTACACGAACATTATTTTTTAACTATGCCACCCGCGCATCTGCTTTCATGAAAACATATGTTTCAGCAAACGGCGCACCATTCAGGGTGATTGAAGGAGCAACGGATTGGATAACGCTGTGAAATATGCCGCCACCGAAAACGAAATCAGATTCGCAACGGTGCAGATTGAATGCGAAGGTTCCACAGGCTCAGGGACGTTGATTGCAGCGAATAAAGTGCTGACTGCTGCGCATTGTGTTGTGTCAGATAAGCCTGGTGCCCCTGTAACCGTGACATTTACCGGTACTGAACCAGTTATCAGCATCAGAGCAACAATATCTGACACAGATTATTCGTGCGATGTATGCCTGCTAACACTCTCTGAGCCTGTCAATATTGCGCCGGTTGCATTAAGCATCGTGCAGGAGCGGGAAGGCAGTCTTTGGAAGAGTTTTGGCTACCCGGCATCACGCCTTGGCGCTCCACATTATCTGTACGGTGCAATCAGTCAGTATTTTCCCGGCATTATACACGGCATAGATATGGATTTATCGGTCAATGCCGACTGTCGTCTGGAACAATACGAAGGCGTATCAGGGGCAGCCGTTTTATCCGGGAATAAAATGATTGCCATGGTACGTATCCGGATGGACGGCGGGCTCGGTGCAGTGAGTCTAGATACGTTAAGCGGGATCCTGCTCAGAAACGGCCTGATACCCGAAAACATTGTTGAGGGTTCCGCACTCATAAAGTCCCGGGAAACGATGCTTGATCGCACCGAATTTCTTGACAACTTTGAAACCTTTATTCTCGGAAGCACCGGACGCGCTGTTCTTCTGGAAGGCAGCCCGGGTGTTGGGAAAACAACGTTTTGCCGACACTACCAGCCCCTAAATGAAAAGCTCGCCAGTGTGGGAGTGTATGAATTTACACCTGAGGATGGTGCCGGCGCGGCATTTAAAGTTTTACCCGAAGTCTTTGCGGACTGGCTCGCCGATCGGGTCGCGATCATCATTTCCGGCAGGCCTGCTCGCCGGGAAGAAACAGAAAAAGTCAACCTAACGCATAAAGTCTCTGAGCTTCTCGCTACTCTGTCAGACTACTGGAAACAGAGGGGCAAATACGGTGTCATTTTTATTGATGCTATCAATGAAGCAAGTGGGCTGGGGCAGGCAATGGTTGCGCCATTTACTGCGCTACTGCCTGTTACGCTTCCTGAACACATTAAACTGGTTTTTACTGCGCCCTCATTATCAGCAGCCGGTACCGCATTTCGCCACTGGCTCACTCCTCAGGACTGTATCAGTCTGACGCTGCTAAGCCACCAGGAAGTGTTGCAACTTTCAGCTCTCGCGCTGAAAGACATGTCCCCCTCTATGTCGCTACTGTTGCGGGTGTGTGACAGGGCTCAGGGCCATCCCCTCTATCTCCGTTATATTCTTGAGTACCTTAAAGCAAATCCTGACGAGACCTCCCTGAACACTTTCCCTGTTTTCAGTGGCAGTATCGAAACTTACTACGAAAGACTCTGGCAGGAACTGATTAAAGACGACTCTGCCGTGAACCTGCTGGGGCTACTTTCTCGTCTGCGCTGGGGTGTTGAGATGGTATCCCTGCTTCCTGCTCTGTCAGAGACAGAACAAACCGCGTTTCTGCCAACCCTTGATCGTATAAGGCATCTGCTGCCCGATCCGGCATCTTCAGCATTATGCCATCAATCCTTTGCTGAATTTATTAACATTAAAACCGGCGCAATTGACACATTGCTACACGGACGCTTGGCCGATTATTGTCTTAACAGTGTTCAGCCCTATGGACTGATTAATCGTATCTATCATCTGCTTTTAAGTTCACAGGATAGGCACTCTGAAGCAGCAATGACCTGCACTCAGGATTGGGCGGATGCCTGCGTCAATAACGGAGCAAGGCCTGACCTTCTTATACATGACATCCGACATACGCTCATCAACGCGCTCCATCGTGCAGATGCCGTTGAATCAATTCGTCTGTTGCTGTTATTGCAAAGAATCACCTTCAGACACCATTTTCTTTTTCTGCAGTCTGCTTTTTATTCGGGGCTGGCACTAGCTGCATTAGGGAAGCCCGATGAAGCTTTAGAACAGTTTATGCCCTCAGGTCATCTCGTCTTGGATCTGGCAGATGCAATCGACAGCGCGCATATTCTTACGGATCATGGCTATCATCAACATGCTCTGAAGCTACTTGAAAAAGTGAAATCATTGGTCGATCTCACATTTGAAAATCATGACCTTAACTTGTCTCAATTTACACACCTTAATCTGGCCTGGGTGCGTGCTGAACTTATAGCAGGAGTCATCGACGGTAAAGGGCGTACACGCTCTGTAGTAGAATACCTTTACCAAGCAGTACAGACCATTAGTGAAAATATTGATAAAGCGGCACAACATAATCCCGTTTATGAACGTGCGTTCGTGCCGCTACAGGCAGAAATGGAAGCGGTAAACATCGCCTTTAATGATCGGTCGGTGTCACTGAAGAGCGTTAAGGATCGATTTGGCGAAGTCCCGAAAAATATTCTTGACCTGATGCTCAGCGCATTAATGCGTGCACATGACATGATTATTCGGTACAGACTGCCCATGCCCCAGCAAGCTCCGCTGTCAGTCTGGGAAGATCTCAAAGAGCTCCTTCATGCTGATGTTTCGTTTACAGACAGAATACGTTTCAATGCGATAACGAGCCTCATTTTCTTCAATGCACCTTCAGGCCTAGTTATAAAAATTGCGGAAGTCTTCTCACTGGATACGCTTCCGGAAATTGTGCTAATCGAAAAAAATGAAGCGCAGACTGACAGCACTTCAATAGTCGAGCAGGGGCAATTTTTGCTAACCGTTGCCTACCTCAACCCCGCACTACCATGCCCGGACATTACCCCTGCGCAGCAGGATTGCCATAGCTGGCTGAAAAGTTTAACCGAAGCAGTATTCTGGTGCAGCGGGCAAGCACAACGCGCGGTTGTGGACAACGATCATGAAAGAACACAACAACTTTTAGCGTTTGTGCAGACCACCCTCCTTCCTGCGCTATCCTCTTCGCTTGAGGATCGTACCGGCTGGCATGACGCCTGGGCTCTGCCGGAGCACACGCTTCCCGTAATTTATGAGGAGTTGATTAGCATGTTCGGCGCATGCTGGCCTGAAAGCGTAAACTTGTTAACGGATTTCATAATTAACAGAGCACCTGAGCAATGTGGGATTTATTCAGAGGGTTTCAGGCGGGTGATGAAAACGATCATTCATGCTCTTCTTAATGAAAATCGGTTTCCCGATCAGGCTGACACTGCGTTCGAACTTCTGGAAATCTTGCATGCCTTTGTTTCAGCCTATACTGAAAACAGACAAGAGCTGGTTCCTGAATTATTAGAAATCATCCCGGCTTATGTTAGGCTGGATGCACCACAACTGGCCCATCAGACTTACACTGAGATGCTGAGTGTTTCAATGGGACCCGCTTGGTATAAAGAAGATCAGTTTACCCTGCTGACGAATATATTGCAGGTATTGCCGCATAGCACTGAGACAGACACAACGTTGTCTCAGGTTGCAGGCTACCTCGAAAAGGCTTCGGGTGAAATGACCTTCAGACGCTATGTGAGACACGATAAATCCCGGTTTATCGGGGAGCTTATCCGTAGGGGCCGATACGCACAGTGCTTTGCCTATTACCGTCAACAGTCCTATGGTACCCATAGCGAAATGCTACATCAACTCAGTCAGCCCGCGGCAGATAGTCCCCTTCCATTAAAAAGCATGCGATTCCCAGGCGGTGCACTCGATGAAACCTATGCTGTTGAGCTCATTGTAAGTAAATTGCGAAACAGGGTCGACTGGCACCTAAGGTGGGCACTTCTTGAAATATTTAGCTTTGGCTGCACAGGCAATCTTGCTGAGCCTTTCGCAGAAATGATCAATGAATTCACGCCAGATGATAAAGATCTCAGCGAGGCCGTTAGAAGACTGTTTATCGTTTTTAACGGCGACGTTTCTTTCTCTGAGCAACATGATTTTATCCGTAGTTTTTTAGGCCAGCTTTCAGAAGAACACAAGCCGTTGTTTACGGCACTTATTGAGATATTGTCAGAGGATGCCAACTCTGAAAGCTTCCACTCCCCCGCAACTGACGATGAGAATGGGCAAAGCGCTTCTGCTGAGCTCCGGGAGGATGTTGCTCTTCAACCCGGACTCTTCGGCAAGCAGGCTGCTATAAGAGCAGCTGATGCCCGTATCAAAGAGGCTAATAAAGCAGCCGCACGCAAAAATACGTTGCGGGCAAGTCAGATAGCGGTGGAGAGTCTGCGCCTCATTCAGGAAGGTGACTGGTCAGTGTGGGGCAGAAATCACCATTTGTCGGACGTGACGAATGCACATATTCTTGCCAGTGCATCTAGTGCAGGAGAGGTCTTAAGGGCCTATGCTCCCCTCGTAGAGCATGAGCGCTACGCTCCATCCTGGAAAATTGCCAGCCACCTTCTTGAAGCAGCAGCCAGTCATTTTTCACCACAGGAAGCACGAGCCGTCGCTCAACGTGTACTTGAGCATAATCGCTATCTGTTGGGGTCTAATGGCAATGCGGCCGGGCAATTTGCCTTTCTTGATGAACCGGACATTTCAGATGCCGCTGAAGAAACACTGAACTTCCTGATGTGGATGCTGGAGCATCCATTAAAATTCCGGCGAGAGCGTGCGCTGGAGGCCATGCAATGGCTGGCTTCAGGTGATGATCTGATATTGCGTCAGTGTGTGGCAGAGGCACTGACATCAGACTCAGCCGTCCGGGTTGAGGCACTTATGGCGCTGACTGACCGGATGTCTGCTAAATATCCGACGCGTGTCTGGGATTGTATAGCCTCACAACGTAGCCTATTTGAATGGTTGGCAGACACCAGCACGCTTAGCCAGATTTGCCTTTTTGAGCGTATTGCCAGCAGAGCCGGCGTGGATGTTAAAAATGAAATCGCCGCCTATTCGCGAACCCGTTCACGCTCGCTTGTTTCTCGCACTAGAGAACAACCTAGCCCTCTTTCTACCTGGGCACGACCGGTGGCGCATGTGCTTGCCGTTATGGAAGAACAAAAAATAGACGTCAGGGGTTTAATCGGACTCCTTGAAGAGCGCATTTTACAGCAGAGCGGAATGACTGATATCAACGTAGCATTTGAGCTGGAGCAACTTCTTGCAAGAGGGTTTTCCGTGCGTAACACCCCTTCCCCGCACCGTTGGGAGGCGATGGTGCGCTTTTCGTTAAATCAGATTTTGCATGAGGCAGCTAGTTGCCCTGATCTCAAAGGTGTTGAGCCTTTACTGCGCGTCTGGAACCCAGCTTCACAGGAACGTGTTCTCTCACATGAGATTTGTAATCAAACCGCACGGATTATCCGATCCATCATGGAGCAAAATTTCAAGCAAGTTTCAGGAACTGATGAAGGATTTTTTCTGCATTATCTGGATGAGATTGAGCTGCCCGGCGGAGGGCCGGCACATCTGGTCGAAATTTCAGCTGTACTGACAACGGCCTATGACGGACATGAGCATCGCAGAGCCGGAGAAGAAAGTAGGTTTAATGCGACCCTGGTACCCGATGCAGATCGCGTGCTGGATGCACACCTCACTTGTCAGCGAGTTTCCCTCCAGCCGCTATTGTTAGGAGGGGCAACCCCAGCAGTGGTCTCGAAGAAGTTTATGCAAATGACGCATACCGTTCCCTCGGATTTTATCAGAAGGCAATGGCGCAGCGGGCGCTCGCTCAGCAAAAGCCGATGGGGAGAGCCTATCAGCAGAGGTAGCTTGTTAATCATGAAAAGAGATGTAACTTTGCCGCCGGGGCTGGGTCTGGCCTGGTCTGTGACAATAGACGGGGAACTACAAAGTATGTTTTCGTACGCTCAGAGGAGACCTTCATGATATTCAACTCAATGGGTACACCAGAAACGCGGGAAGAGTTCGAAGCACGCTGTTTTCATCTGTTGAATGCTATCCGTTCAGGCCAATATAAGGGTATGCCTGGCGATCGACACAGAGAAGAGATCGTCTTTCTTCCTAATGGCAGAGTTGACCTTGCAAATATTGACACCATGACCCGCCTTTCAATGAATTCACTTTATGACTTCCACTACAACAAGGAAAATTATCCACATTTTGATTTAACGGAGCAGAATGAACATGAAGTTAATACTCATCTCTTGTCTCCTGACATCAGTGATGGCCCCGACACTTAAATCAGAAGTCCTGTAACTCAGCCATCGCCCATACGATGTCATGGCTGAACGCTAACAGCCGCTGCCCGACCTTCCTCGGCGGCGTGCTGAAACTGCTTATCCCGAACAATCTGAGGAGCGCGGTGAAGAAAGCAGATCGTCACGAATCCGTCATCAACGAAAGTTATCTGCAGACGCTCAGCCCCTTTTTCCAGCTGTTTATCCCAGGTTTTCAGCGACTGGCAACACTGTACCGCTTCCTGTCCACGCAGGCCCATCACCCGCGCCAGTTGCAGACTGGCCGCGAGACCTGCATCGGTTTACTGGATCCGATTCAGTACCTGCTGGTAAAGCACATCCGGAATGGCCCGGTGTGCCCCGTCGCGGCTGGCACCACTGATGCCGAGTGATTTATTGCTGATTAATTCGGACTGGCTGAACTGCATGCGTCCGGCTTCAGCCAGAATGGAACGCACCATCGCCATCTCATTCTGTAGTGTTCGCAGAGAAATACCCTGCGCCAGCTTTTTCATATCCTGTGCCAGTTGCGACATGCAGACTCCTCCGCCTGATGCGGTAACAATGTTTTCCGGCGCGTGGTGGATGCTGTCGCAGTAAAAACTGCGCCATGCTGAACAATACCGGTGCGCCGGAAGGCGAGAGTTGAGGTATGGTGGGGTACGGTACTGCTCGGTGTGCAGGCCGCCTGCCTCAGCAGGGATGCCCCCGGATCGTCGTGATCCGCCTCCGCTACTGTTCATTCCTCCTTGTTATCTTTTTGACGCAGAAATGATGGCGTCAGAGGGGTAATACAACGATAAGCCTGATAAAACGGCGGCTGGCGCAGCGGTGTGCGTCGGCGTCACTTGGTTTTGTTTCGCCTCTAAAGTGACGCGCCGCCGTTTCAGGCAACCTGTTTACTGGCGTAGAGATACGCTCCGTCTAAAGACGCGGTACCAACCGGCCTCTTGCTGGCACAGGTTATAGCAGCAACAACGACCGGACTGCGTCAGAGACGCCCCCGTCGTATTGTCCGGCTCGCGGGGTTAAGGGCTTGACCAACCTGACATAGCAGCCAGGCACAGCCCTCTAAGGTCATGGCTGTCTCGGGTGCAGTCCCAGGACTGCGGCAGTTACCGTAAAAATAGCATTGTTGATGCGATGGTCAAGCTAATTTAATTAGTATAATCCATTGATAATAAATAACTTTATTATCATGATGCAGTATGCGGTTTCATGAGCAATCAGAAGATTGGGAAAATATTGTCCAGAGAATGCCACGGCAGGAAGGATTCTTTTACATCTCTGGTGAGGCTTTCATGGATAATTATCCAGAAATGCCGCCCGCAAAGGCTCGCTAAAGCGAGCCTTTGCGGGCGTAGATTTTAATTGTTCTGATGGTTCAAACCACGCTATCTCAGCCGTACCTAAAATACTTAAACGAACAGAATTGGGTATGCAGAATGATCTAACGCACCATGCGGAATGTTACTCTGATGCCGGACGCAGCTCCTCTGGATCCAGAAACGAAAAAACATGCCAGTTCTCCCAGGCAAGAAGAAAATCAGGAAGAGCTAAACAAAACGAATTGACAGCCACAATGGTGCAGTTCTCTCCCTTACCCTTAAAGGCCTTTAAAGGCCCTTTAGCGAGCTTTTGCGGGCGTAGCATTATTCGAGCCAAAGTTGGCTAAAATCCGGCCATCCCAGCGTATTTAAATCCCGCCAGGTAAATGACTTCTCGGTCGCAAATTCCATCCAGTGATGTAGCAAAGGAATGACATATCGCTGGTGGGTCATCTCATGGAAAAAGGCGGCAATGGTGGCAAACGCCTGCTCATCGTCACTGTTCAGAATGGTCGGAAGCAGGGCGTTCAGGTTTCGTCGCTGGGCTTCAGGCAGCCGCGTAAACAGCGCGGTGGACGCCAACCATTCCAGAAACGCCGGAACCGAAAGGGTATCGAGCATAAAGTTGCTGAGCCAGATATCCGCAGGAGGGCATGGCTGGCTGTTAAAGCTGTCAAATGCGTCGATCCGTATCTCGGCGCGAATATGCCAGCGCTCAAGCAGGATGCGAATCGCCCCGGCAAGCTCCACCAGTTCCGGTTGCTGAAAGGTGCTGATGATAACCGGCTGACGCAGGTTAAACGGCGCGGTGATTCCGCCGAAATCTACCGGGCGGTGGTTCCACTGCGGCAGAATGCCCTGAGCAACGGAGAGAATGCGCGCGTATTTGTCGGGAAGTTGCGTCTGGCTGAGGAGTTCGACAGGCTGCAGCAGGTAATTGATAAACCGTCTTCCTGCCTCATCCGTAAAGGCTCCGTCGCTGTCGAGCAGCACAAAACAGCACCCCTGCTCCAGACTACGCTCGCTGAGCGGGCGGTCATCCTGCGCCTCCTCGCCCCGCAGCAGGGGAATAAAGCTCATGCTGATATGCTCCGGTGCCCAGGTGAAAATGGTGATCTCATCCAGTCCGGGCCGCGCCTGGTGCCAGTGTTGATTGCGCCGCAGAACCATAAAGTTGTCGCTGTGCTCCTGCAGGTGGAAAGCGCCGGTACAGCGGATGTGTCCGTGCTGGTAATCAAACAGCATCGTCGGCTGAGTGGCTAGCAGGCAGTCGAGACGCATGACCGGATGGTGCGTTTCAATCACCAGATGCCAGGGGGCGTCTGCGGTGATGGTTTTGATTGGGCTGAAAAGCGGCGCGAACTGCGGGCTCTGGCTGGCGGCGAGCAGGCCGCGCTGAACGGCGCTGGCATCCAGCTCATTGCCATCGGCAAAGCGGGCGGTGGATTTCAGCCAGAACTCCCAGCGGGTAAAGTCGTCGTTGTGGGTCCAGTAGTGGGCAATATCGGGGACGATCCTGCCCTGAACGGCGTCATAGCGCGTCAGTCCACTGAGGCACTGGCGCAGGAGGTGGCGTTCGGTTCGCCGCAGGGGAACGAGCGGGTTAAGCGGATCCAGATTGCGATAGTAGGGGATGCGTACCCGCGTTTCGCTGCTTTTATCCTGTACCCCAAAGCGCCACAGGCTCAGGCGATCCAGCAGATACTTGTCGTTGCCGATAAACCGCAGCACGTTGCCGTAATCCTGCTTCTCCAGCAGCTTATTGACGTTCTGGCTGAACAGCTTTTCCGGCGAGGTTAACAGATGGAGCCGTGAGCGCTTGCCGCGCCCGCGCTGCGGCTGCCAGTCGAGCCATTTTTCCTGATGCATCTTCTTCAGCGCAATCCGGCAATTACGCACCGAACAGCCGAAGATGGCGGCGATCTCCTGCATTTGTAATTCGTGCGTCTGACCTGCGCCATAGCGGGCGTGCAGCCTGCGAAAATGCGCCTCGAAGATACTCATGTGATGGCCTCCCACCGAACGCGATTTCCTCTTTTATCCCTTTCTGATGGTTTCTGGCGTGATTGCTCTCATAAATTTTCCGGTTTTAAGCGAAAACCGGAAATAACTTTCGTCTTCGGTTGCTGTTTTTTTAATCACCCCAAGTTCGGATACTGAAGGTGTTCGGAGCAGAACCTGCTGTTGTGCGAATCCCTGTCATAAAGACGCGCTCAGGAGATCGAGATGAAAAGATTCAACCTTCTGCAAATGTTACAAAGCATCGGGCGATCGTTAATGATCCCCATTGCCATGCTGCCTGCCGCCGGTATTTTGCTGGCCTTCGGCGTCAGCTTTCAGGATCCCAATATTGTCGCCAGCCTGCCGTTTCTCGGCGCTGACTGGCTGGTTCACGTACTGAAGCTGATGGCGGAAGCGGGCAGCGCGATTTTCGCTAACCTGCCGCTGCTGTTTGCAGTCGGCGTGGCGGTAGGGCTTAGTGACGATCAGGGCATTGCCGGGCTGTCGGCGATCGCCGGTTTTCTGATTATGAATGTTACCATCGGCCAGTTTCTGGGGATCACGCCCGAGTCGGTGGCGCAGGTGCGGGATTACACGATGGTGCTGGGCATCCCTTCGCTGCAGACCGGCGTGTTTGGCGGCATCATTATCGGAATTATCGCCGCCTGGTTGTATAAACGCTATTACCGCATCCAGCTTCCGTCCTGGCTGGAGTTCTTCTCCGGCAAGCGCTTCGTACCGATAGTGACTTCCTTCGCCGCGCTGTTTGTCGGGCTGGTGATGGCGGTGGTCTGGCCGCCGGTGCAGCATCTAATTAATGGCCTGTCGAATACCATGACGGTGCAGGGGCCGGGCGTGTCCGCCTTCCTGTTCGGTTTTGTCGAGCGGCTGCTGATCCCGTTTGGTCTTAACCATGTCTGGTGGCCGACGTTCTGGCTGCAGTTTGGCGAGTACGTGAACAAAGCCGGGCAGGTGGTGCATGGCGACCAGCTTATCTTCTTTGCCCAGTTGAAAGATCAGGTGCCGATTACCGCCGGAACCTTTATGGCCGGGCTGACGCCGATCAAGATGTTCTGTATTCCGGCGATTGCGCTGGCGATCTACCGCTGCGCCAGCCCGGAAAACAAAGCGCGTGTGAAGGGCATTATGCTCTCTGGCGCGATCACTTCCATCGTCTGCGGTATCACCGAGCCGATTGAGTTCTCCTTCCTGTTTGTTGCACCCGTGCTGTATGGCATTCACGCCGTCCTGGCGGGGCTGGTGTTCCTGCTGATGGAGTGGTTCAGCGTGCACATCGGGCTCTCTTTCTCCGGCGGGCTTATCGACTATCTCTTCTTTGGCGTTCTGCCGCGAGCGCCTCACTGGTACATGGTATTCCCGGTCGGGCTGGTGATGGGCGCGGTGTACTACGTCCTGTTTACCTTTGCCATCCGTCGCTGGAATTTGCTGACGCCGGGCCGTGAAGTCGAAGAAACCGCTGTGGCGCAGGAAAGCGAACACAACGACCTGGTGAGCGGCATCATTCTGGCCTATGGCGGATTGGGGAATATGACCAGCATCGAAGCCTGCATGTCACGTCTGCGCATTGACGTGACGGATAAGACGCTGGTGGACAAAGCGCTGCTGAAACAGCTTGGCGCGGCGGGCGTCGTTGAGGTCGGGAACAACATTCAGAGCGTCTTTGGCATGAAATCCGACCGGCTGAAAGAGGCGATCCGCGCGATTAAAGCGCATCCGGTTTCCGGACATTGTGAACCCATACACTAAATAATTCGAGTTGTAGCAAGGCGGCAAGCGCGTGAGTTCCCGGGAGCATAGATAACTATGTGACCGGGATGAAGGCGCGCAGCCAACGTAGCAGCAACTTGAAGTATGACGTGTATACAGGAGGCAAAAATGAAACAGCTACACCACAGCGGCCTGCCGCTGTATCTCGATGATGATGGCGTAATGGCGCTGAAACCGCCGCTAAACTATCTCGGCTTTGGCCGCAAAAGCGCCGGGCAGATGGCGGTGGTTTTACCGGAGTTCACCGAAGGGCTGCGTAATGAACCGGCTTACGATGTTTATCGCGGTCTCAGCTTTGCGGAGGATCAGGAACGGCTTGCTGCTGACCAGTATCAGTACGACATCACCATCATCATGCCGGGGACGATTGGCAAGGAGCGCAAGAAAACCAGCGGCCATTATCACGGCTATAACGACACGCGGCGCAACACCCATCCGGAGGTGTATGAAGTAATTAAGGGTACGGCGGCGTATATCCTGCAAAAGTCGCCGGATTTTGCCGTCGCGCCGCAGGAGCTGGTGGTAGACGATCTTATCGTGGCCGTCGTGAAGGAGGGGCAGAGCATTATCGTGCCGCCGAATTATGGCCACTGCTCCATCAATATCGGCGACGGGCCGCTGGTGTTCAGCAATCTGGCGTATAAACCCTGTGCGGTTCACTACGACACGGTGCAGTTTTACCACGGTATGGCCTGCTACATCGTGGAGGAGAACGGGCAGCTCTGCGTGCGCAAGAATCACTACTACCCGCGTGTTCCGCGCATCAAATTCGCCACCGTCAAAGAGAACCCGCATCTTGGCATCACCTTCGATATGCCGCTTTACCAGCGCTACCGCGCCGCACCGGAACGTTTTCATTTTCTGGGGCATGTCGATAACTATGTCCGGGAAATCATGGGGATGCTCCAGTATGAGGATGATTTATTCCCGCTCTGTCAGGAGGACGCATGATGGAAACGCAATCTGTTGCAGGCGTTGCCTGTAGCGACCTGAATCAGGCGATGTCGCGGATTGATGGCGCTGCGCTGGCGCGTCTGGAGCAGGCCATTGCTGACGCGAAAGCGGTATTTGTTTTTGGCGCAGGGCGTTCGCTGTTGATGCTGAAAGCTTTTGCGATGCGCCTGATGCATATCGGCCTGAAGGTGCATGTTGTCGGCGATGTGGTCACGCCTGCGCTGCAAAAAGGCGACCTGCTGTTACTGGCGAGTGCATCGGGTGAAACGGCTTCGCTGGTGAATGTGGCAACGAAAGCGAAGCAACTGGGTGGCACTGTGGCCTTGCTGACCATTTTCCCCGAGTCCACGCTGGGGAAACTGGCGGGGGTGGCGGTCAGGATCCCGGCTTATTCCGACAAACTGCCGGATGGACCCGAGAATGTGAAAGGTATTCTGCCCGGCGGCAGCCTGTTTGAAGAGGCGGTCATGGTGCTGGGTGACGCCATGATTGTGAATCTGGCGCAGTCGACGGGATATCGCTTAACCAAAGGCTTTGCGCTGCACGCCAACCTCGAATAGTCATTCGACACAAGGAAACCAACATGAAATTACAGCTTGCCCTGGACGAGTTAACCCTGCCTGAAGCGCTGGCATTTATTGATAAGGTGGTTGACGACGTTGATATTATTGAAGTGGGAACCCCCTTTCTTATTCGGGAAGGCGTGAAGGCTATTAAAGCCATTAAAGAAAAATATCCGCATAAGGAAGTACTGGCGGATGCGAAAATTATGGATGGCGGCCATTTTGAGTCGCAGTTGCTTTTTGACGCCGGGGCAGACTATGTCACGGTGTTAGGCGTGACCGATGTGCTGACGATCCAGTCCTGCATCCGTGCGGCAAAAGAGGCCGGAAAGCAGGTGGTGGTGGATATGATCTGCGTCGACGATCTCCCCGCGCGGGTCCGCCTCTTGGAAGAGGCGGGCGCGGATATGCTGGCGGTACACACGGGCACCGACCAGCAGGCGGCAGGGCGCAAGCCGATTGATGATTTGATAACGATGCTGAAGGCGCGCCGGAAAGCCCGGATTGCCGTGGCAGGCGGCATCAGCAGCCAGACGGTAAAGGACTATGCGCTGTTAGGCCCGGATGTGGTGATTGTGGGATCAGCGATCACGCATGCGGCGGATCCGGCAGGTGAAGCGAGGAAGATTTCGCAGGTGTTGTTGCAGCATCACTGAGATGAAGGCGCAGGGGGAACTCTGCGCCTGATTTCCTGATTACAGTTGTACATACAATTTAATCATCTGGGCAATGTATTCATTTAATCGACTTCTGCGAAAGTTAGAATATCTTGTGATTCTTGAGTGCTTTCTTGTGGTGGGATAATTTCGTAACCGGCCTGCTTTGCTAACCAGAAAAAAGTATCGAAGGAGGCTGTAATTTCTCCCTTTTGAACTTTGCGTACATAGGTAACAACACCATTTTCAATGGTTAATTCAATAGTGATAACTTCATGTTTAGCTTCCATTATTTAATCCTTATATTGTGACTTTCAGATAATTTTATCGTGTTGGCGCGGAGAAGCTTTCATGCGCCCGAATAACACTATCCGCTCATCCAATTTTTATATTGTGTGGTAGTGCAAACAAATAGTCGGAAATTTTTCGATTTCTTATAGAAAATAATTTTTGCTATATATCGAAGGAAATATAGGGCATGAAATAGATAATATTATCCAAAATACGGCAGTCAGTTGGTTCGTCAGAGAAAAACGCATGCTTTCCCAGAATATACTAAATATGCGAATATTTCTGTGGCAAAGCACACGAGTATTACTATTCCAGCAGATGGAGGTTGGGACAGTTGGTTTGATGGTGGGAGCGTGATGTCTGATTTTATGGTGACGCGTGGATAGAGCTTAATAAAATCGTACGAAACTGGCGCAGAGAACTATCCGCGCCATTAGCTTAAATTTTTTCAGGTTTACCGCTTTCCAGACTGCGATGCACCGCCTCACAAATCCGGCTTACCGCCAGCCCGTCCTCTGCCGTCACCGGATACGGTGACCGGTTCCTGACCGCCCGCACAAAGTCATTGATGGGGTCGATACCAAAACCGCTGGCGACGCCGTTGCGGTAGTTGATGAAGTAGCTGTTGGGCGTGAGCGTCTTATCCGGGGTGGTGATTTCCAGCCCCCGGTTTTGCGAGGTGCTACGGATATACGTCGTCCCGCATAGGATCTCAATGCGCCCGTCGTTGTCTTTCGGAAACCCCTCCGGCAGTACCCACGAATTCTCGACCACCCATGAACTGCCATCGGCCATGGTCAGCAGGCTCTGCACGTTGTCGTGGGTATCTATCCCGCACATGTCCAGCAGCTGCTTCTGGCCCACCGCATACACCGATACCACCTCCTGCCCGGAGAGATACCGCACCAGGTCAAAGCAGTGGGAACCGAGAAACCATACCGGGGAGCTTGCGCCCGCCCAGTTCAGCCACTGCGTCGGGACCGTTATCACGTCGTCCATACTGATATGGCCGCGCAGAATCTGCCCGGTCTCCGGATTTTCCAGTTCGGCTTTAATCCGCATCACCGCCGGGTCCCAGCGCTTATGGAAATCGACCCCGACCAGCAGGCCGCGCTGCTGCGCCAGCTCGACGATGAGCTCACACTCGCGTACCGAGGTGGCGAGCGGCTTTTCGGCCAGCACATGCTTACCGTGGCGCAGCGCGGTGAGGATGGACTCGGTGTGATACGGATCCGGTGTCACCACCGAGACCACGTCGATAGCTTCCTCTTCCAGCAGCGTTTCCAGTCGGGTATAGCCCATGATGCCGTATGACATGGCAAGGTCGTCGCAGCGCTCTGCGTCAGTGTCGCAGATGGCGACCAGCACCGTGTCCGGGTTATGGCGGTACGCGTTCATATGGTGTTTGCCGTAGATACCCGCGCCGACCACGGCGGCTCTGATTTTGTTCATCATTGAGTCCTCAGAATAAGCCCAGGGAAAACAGCCAGCCAATGATGACGGCCAGCGGTCCGGTTAACTGACGCGAGAGCAGAAAGGCGGGGACGCCCTTCGCGACGGTCTCCGGCTTCGCCTCCTGCATCGAAAGGCCCACCGGCACGAAGTCGCAGCCGACCTGCACGTTGATGGCAAACAGCGCGGGCAGGGCGAATGCCGGGGAGATGACGCCCGCGCCAATCTGGGTGCCAATCATCACGCCAATCACCTGCGAGATGGCCGTGCCCGGCCCGAGCACCGGGGAGAGAAACGGAATGCCACAGATGACTGAGAGCAGCATCAGTCCCCACAGCGAGTTCGCCAGCGGCGTGAGGGCATGGGCAATCAGGCTGCCGAGCGCGGTCTCCTGCACCAGGGCAATCAGCAGCGAGACAAAGGCCATAAACGGGATGACGTTGCGCAGGGACACGTCCACTGCCTAGCGGCTGGCGGCAAACAGCAGGGCGATAACGTGGCCGACGGCGGTGCCGGTCTGCTCCACCATGCGCACCAGTTTCTCTGCGCCACGGGCAGGTGGCGGAGTGGTGATAACCCGTGGTGCAGCGACAGGCACCGACTCCGGTTCACCATCCGGGGCTTCGGCGGTATCGACCAGAACCAGTTGCTCCGGGGTGACGCCGGAAACGTAGTTCTCTTCGGTAATAAACTGCGCCAGCGGCCCGGCGCGCCAGGTCGGCAGCACGTTGATGGTCGGGATGCCTTTCTGTGGGTACAGGCCGCAGCGCAGGGAGCCAGCGCAGTTAATCACCACGCAAAGCAGTTCCTCATCCGGGGGAATACTGGCAAAGCCATTGATGATTTCCGACTCGGTGAGCGCGCCAATTTCGATGGCAACCGGATGAATCTCGCGCCCGGTGAGCGACAGCACCTTCTTGCCACTGGCGACGGGCAGCCAGAGCCCTTTGCCATAGCCGCCGGGGCCGGGAGGAATAAGTACCCTGTTCATGGGCGTCCCTCCGCAATCACCAGTTCCCCGTGCAGGGATGAAAGTAGTGGCAACGGACCGGAGAGGTGGACCACACCGGGATGGAAGGCATTCAGCCCGCCGTCAAACTTCATGGTCAGGTGGCCGAGTTCAAACAGCGCCTGCTGCGCCCCTTTGCCCACGGCGGTAATGAGATAGCTGTATCCGGCCAGTAACAGGGTGTCACCGGGCAGAATGAACAGGCTCTCTTCGCGTAATAAGGTCTCCAGCGACAGCGAGTAATCGAGGCAGTCCTTCGGCCCGTTGCTGTCGAAAGTGATGAGCATTTTGTCGGTCAGGCCGTCGGCGACAAATACCCCGACGGCGACGATATGTGCACGGTAGGTCATCATGGCCCGTTCCCCCGTTTGCTGAGACGCAGGAACAGGTACTCGGTGACAATCCCGCGTATCAGGCCAATCAGCATGGCGGCAGCGATATAGCGCAGCGCCAGTGAGGTGACGGGGAGACCGAGCGTCTGGATCCCGGCGGCGACGCCGAGCCAGACGAACAGCTCCGATGGCACCACGTGGGGAAACAGGCTGGTGAGCGGATGGGCGGTGGTGCCGAGCGCATCCTCATAGCCGGGCTTGCTCTTTTCGGGCAGGAGCTTGCCTAAAGTGAGCGCGCCGGGGCTGCTCATAAAGAACCAGCCGAGTACCGGCAGCACGCCATAGGTTAGGATGCGCGAGCGGCCGAGCAGGGCGGCGACTTTCTCCATTCTGACGGTGCCGACCAGCTTCATCAGGAAGTTGATGGCCAGCAGCAGGCAGATAAGCATCGGGATAAGCCCGGTCATCATGTCGAGGAAGATTTTGCCTGCGGCCTGGAACAGGTGGATAAAGCCTTCAGCCAGGGAGACCAGAAACATGGCGGCCTCCTGTACTCAGTGTGATGGTGTTGGGTTGTGGTTCGGTGTGCATAAACAACTCTCCTGTCAGGTATCGTTGGTTAATGCGTCCTGCCACTCACAGCGCGGGTCGTTATGTCCCGGAGTTGTCGGTTGTTGTCATGGGGTGAAGCGGTTTACGGGGTTCACGTTTATTACTGGAATTGAGGTAACGGCCGGGCCAGATTTCAGACGGATGCACGTCGAGCGCGATGGCAATCAGCCACTCGCCTTTTGGCCACGGGCGCGTCAGGGTATTCGACAGCGTTGACGAGGCCAGCCCCGCTTCCCGCGACAGTTTCGCCAGACTGGTACCGCGCTTGTGTAAGGCGGCAACGATGTCCGCGGGGTGCCAGTCTTTGGTTGTTGACTTTTTCATCGGCTTTCTCTTTTTAACCGTGATAAATCACGCAATTCTTGAATATTGCTCTAAATGTAATCAGAGTTCAAGTAATACATGAATAAGTAAGGGAATACCTGAAGATGGTTGCTACCCAGAAAGGGATAATTCCTGCATGTTCAGGTGCAGGGTGGCAATCGTGATTGGTAAAAGATTAAAGATTTCAAGAGTCAGGGCTGATCTGACGCAAGCGGAACTGGGTGTACTCGCAGGGCTGGATGAAGAATCCGCAAGCGCGCGTATCAGTTCGTATGAAAAGGAAGTCCATGCACCCGATTTCAAGCTTGTCTGTAAGCTGGCGGCAGCGCTTGATGTACCGGAAGCGTATTTTTATGCTGTAGACGATGAGCTTGCAGAATTGATCCTTCAGTATCACCGTTTTAAGAAGAATAATCCGGGCCGTACATTACTGTTTTCACCAAATCCTTAAAGGGCAGGCCCGTTCCCCTTATTCTCCCTTCCTTTCAGCCTTTGCCTTTTCAGTCCCTTTTCGCCATTTTCAGTTCTTCTGTTTTTGAGGTGGTACAGGTGGGACAAGTGGTACAACCGCGCCAGCCGTGGCTTTGCGCTGTACCACCTCAAAAATGCCAGTCTGAAAAGTGGGACAGATTCAGCAACGGCTGTCCCACCCTGTACCACTTTTTTTAAACCAAATTCTTTAAGGTGGGACGCTGTAACCCGCGCCAGCCCTGCGTGTACCACTTGTCCCACCCTGTACCACCTTTTTTTAAGACACGCGAGATGGCACTCAGATACTGAGGATGCGGGAGGTGAGGCGGTAGACTCTGGCTTTGCCGATCTCCGGCAGGCGAACCTGCGACTGGTATTTCCCGTCGCTGCCGGGCAGCAGGCATTCTGCTTCCTGGCATAATCTCGCCGCTCTGGCGGGACTGAATCCCCGGCACATTTCCCGCCAGCCCTCCGGCAGGATGTGAAACAGTGTGTGCTCTTCACCCGTCAGCGGATCTTTTTCCACCCGGCGAAAGCCCACCATATTCAGCGGGCGGTCCGGGCCGTCCCACGAGGCAAAGCGGCTGTACTGGTGCGCGGTAATGAACCGCTTGATCTGCGCCAGCACGCCTTCATCCTCCTGGTTAGCAATATGGCCGCGTTCGTTCAGCCAGGCGTGCAGGCAGATCCGGACCGCCTCATACGCCGTGCCTTCCTGCCAGCCCGTGATGCTGTGCAGCGTCGCCATCTCTCCGGCCACCGCCAGCAGGGCAAAACGGGCCACGATGCGCTGCACTTGGTTTCCGGCATTCTCCGGCATCAGGGCGGTCTGGTAGCGGCGAAGTAACTCTCTCGCCAGCGTGGTGCTGGCGTCCATGTCGCGGGTGAGGAAGCCCAGCCAGGCACGAAAGGCGGTGCCGTGGAAGCGAGCGACACGGTCGCAGAGGGCATCGGCGAACTGCTGGCCGCTGGCAAAACCGTGTAGCTGCTCAAACGCGCCATGCTGCCCGGTGTCGCTGGGGATTTGTACCATGCGCACGTCCATTCCGGCGTAGAGGCGCTCCCCGGCGCGTTCGGTGTGTTCCGCCAGCGACAGCTCCCCGGTGGAGAACAGCAGCAGCGTCCAGTGCCTGCGGTTACGTACTTCGCCATCGATGCGGGCGCGCCCCTTGCCCTGGCCGTTCGCCAGCATATAGGCAATCATCCCGGCTTCCCGCGGGTCCACTTCGCGCAGTTCATCGAGCGGCAGCAGGGCATCGTTGTGGCGGCTGGCAATTCCCTCCAGCGCATTCCCGGTGGCCCGCCAGGAGTGCCAGTAATCTGTTCCGCCACAGACGGAAGCGGCCACCTTCATCACCGTGGTTTTGCCGTCGGTGGATTCACCGCGCAGATGAAAGCCCCCGCCGCCCGTTCCGGTCAGGCGCAGCAACGGGGCGGCCAGCGCACAGCAGACGGCAAAGACCAGCCGCGAGTTACCTGCACAGAGTGCGGCGACCTGCTCCTGCCATTCCGCCAGTGCGCCGGACTGCGCAAAGCCGCCGGTCAGATAGTGGCTGCCCTGGAGAATGACGCTGTCGCCACCGGGGCCAATAATCTCATCCGGCAGCACGTACACCCCGTTGTGCCAGCCGGTTTTCTCCACGCAGGTGACCCGGCGTCCGGGGAGTGACCGCGAAATGTACTCGCACAGCAGGCTGCGCAGGGCGGGGCGGGTCGATATGTAGGTCAGGCCGTTCTCCAGCAGAATGCGCCTCAGCTCCTCGCCGTTGCCGCTGAGCATCGCCATCGGCATGGCCCAGCGCCGCAACTGTCCGGTGGTGGTGTGCCATTCCAGCAGGCGGCCATAGCTGCCGTCATGACTGTCGCAGGTGATGGCGGTGACGCGTAGAGGGGAACAGATGCGCTGGGACTGGACGTCGCTTTCACCGTCCCGGCGTTCGGTGAGCTTGTCAAACCATAGTGCTTCTTCATCGAGGCGGAAGTGATCCGGCAGGATGTCAGAAGGCCTTTCCTGTCGCAGGCGTGCAAGCTGACAGCTCCAGTCCTCCAGCAACTCACCGTCAGGGCTCATCAGCCGGGCCATCTGCACACCAGCGTGCGCCAGTTTTACGGCAATTTTCAGCAGCTCCTCTTCGCGAATATCGCCGGTGCGGAGTACCCGGACGTAGAGCGTGTCGGGCCTGATTATGGTCAGGTTGTCCAGTTCGGCCAGTTCATCCGGGCCGAGTACCACCGGAGGAACATCATCTTCCCGGTCGGGATCTTTTCGCCACACACGTGAGGTTTCCCATGCCTGGCTTCCGGCAAGGATCACCACTTCGAGCGTGCGGTCCGGAGACTGCTTACAGAGAAAGGGCGCGCGTTTCATGATGGGGGATCGGTCGGCTCATCCCTGAGCGTGGATTAACGGATGGCGGTGCGGCGCTGTTGCCACTGACGAATTTCAGCGGCATCGAACACCACCAGTCGGGAAGAGAGGTGGACGGGGCGGGGAAAGTCGGAGTCTTTAACCAGGCGGTAAACGGACGATTCGCTCATAGCCAGAAACTGGACCACCTGCCGCATACGCACGTTGCCGCTTTCGGGAAAAGCATCGTTACTGTCAGCACGGGTTTTCATGATTGCACCTCACGGGAACAGAGTGTCGAGGCGGTTATAACGCGGAAGGAAAGGGGACGATATAGGTCCGGGTGAAAAATCGGAGTCCGGATAGAAAGTAATGAGTCCGGGAATATTTTATTTGCTGCCAGAACTAACAGTGTTCAATTAATTTATTGAAAATAAATAGTTTTATCTCACTTTGATCCTGTCGGGATAAGATATGCTCAGGTCAACGAATGGTAACGCACGACTATGAACAAGTCACAATGGTTGGCGCTAAGCTAGAATTTCTGTGACAGCATGTAGGTGACTTTTCTTAGTTATACGATACTTCGCCGCTTTGTTGTTTTTTAACGAGAAGCAGTAGATCCGGCACTTGGAGTTTACGGATCTACTGGTGAGAAAAGATATATTAATGTTGATACTTCAATAAGTAGAGATTATTAATTGCATATATAGACTAATGCATAATTAACATCAATTTCCTGAACGCCATTGCAATAAAAGTACTAAACCAATGTGGCAGCATAAAATCATTCATCTGACTCCTCATTCATAATGATGGCGAATTGGTTTAATAACAATTTTGTGTTCATCACGTCCCGACCCCATTTTAGGTGGATGAATGAAACCTGCCTCGCTGAGTAATTCGGCCATTTCCCATAAGTTGGCTGTGTAGGGAAGTTTTCTGAACCTTTCCAGGGGAAGCAACCCATGATAGTTATCATCGGCGAAATTGTTCAGAATCACACGCAGGTTATCTGTATCACCCTCTCCGGATATCAGGATGGCTCTGAGTAGCGGCAACCGCAGTTCATCCTTTAACATCCAGGGACTCAGCTCCGCGAGAGTTCGCAGTGACAGAAGGCTAATGCTGTCTAGAAGATCCGGATCGTTAGATTTTAACCAGGTCAATGTACTGATCCTGATATTAATGCTGATTTTATGATGGTTGAGTACCTCTCGCGCTAGGTCGATATCAAAATCGTTCCCAACATAAAATATTTCTTCAGGTTCTTCGAGCAGTAGGGCTGGGCGCTGAGCAATAAGATTGCACAGTAACACATTAATTCTATGGGCATGATTCACTTCACCGTTCAGAGCGTTATACAAGCCCGTTAAGACATTTATTGTAGGCGCTAGTTTATTCTCTGCACATAGCAACTCTGCATTACGTAACGGGATTGTTTTAGGTATTTGTGTGATGGAAATATTGAAAGCTTTCATTACAGTTAGTAATGCTTCTTCATGTAAAAGATGCGAACCAATAAACTTGACGATGAAGTTATCTAGGACTTTAATAGAGGAAATAATAAAATTATAAGAACCTAACTCACGGTATTTATCATTTACCCAAGTAACAAGCTCAGTACCGATATCTACGGCTTCATCATGTAAAAGATAGATGAGGTTTGAAAAGTTTGCCGCGAGCCTGTCACACTGAATTAGTAAACTATAGATATTGCAATTTGACTCATTATTTTTATTCTCAGAAATTTTTTTCCGGTTGGAAATTAATCTAACATCTTCAATCTTGAAAGCCATTCGACTTATAACCATTTCCGCTGCTTCAAGTGAAACGTATTTAGAATTCAGCATACTCGGAACGCGATCAGTTTCTTCGGATTTACTAAAAATAGAAGAAATAAATGTGCCCATATTGGTCTGAAGTACCGCATCTAGTGCTGGGATCTGAAGTGATTCAATCAACTTCAATGGGTGACTTAAGAATTCTTCCCGGCTTATATTAGTATCCCGAGTCAGAGAACGGCAGATATTTTCTATATTAATGTCACTGTAAGTAAATAGTCCCTGACTGACGACATTCTGAATGCACTCTCTCTGCTCCTCATTACTGGCCAAAGGTATATGTGGTAAATGAATGTTCATTGCATGGATGTTGTCAACAAAAATATCACTATATCCGGTTGGCAGGTTACTAAGCAAATCCTTCTGATTGTTGAAGAGTTTTTTTACCAGATGAACATTAACCCATTTTTTAAGTTGTGTTCCAAACGTTTGCAGACTGCATAAACATGCTGTTATTTCCTGCACTATTGCAAGGTGAGTATACTCACAAAGCAGTGTGACTAATTTGACCAGAAGATCTTCATGTGAAATAAACAACGTCAGATATCTGAGTCGTTGCTCTAGCGGCCAATCTTTTTGGATAATGTCCAGCAGTGTCAGACTTCTTTCCCCATCTGTAATCACCAGTAAGATCTCAATATTTTTCTTTAGTGTAAGAGTGTCGTGTTCAAGTAACCATGTGGTTACAGCAGGATGCTGGGCATTTTCACGCTGTAATACACCCAGTTTTCTTAGACGGTCAATAACATTTTTAACTTTATCTAGATGGAAAGAAAATGTTTTTTCTGGATCTTTACCCGCCATAACGGCTTTGAGGAAGGAATTATCACTTTCACTCAGTCCTCCGGCCATAAAGATGGATCTGTAGGACATATAATCTGTAGATAGATATCCGTTAGAGAGCAAGAAAAAGATAAAATTATTTTGCTCATGATCATCGGGAGTGCTGATTACTCCTGCGTCGGATTGCGTTTTAATCCATTCAATAAAACGTTCATTCGTGAACCTGATTGTAATTTCAGACACTGTCTCAGAGAGGACTTTCCTTTTCAATGTCTCTAAAGTTAATATTTTATTGTTAATTTCTTTTAAATGACTATCTGATTTGCCATCAATTAGTGGGCATCGTTCTTCGTACTCAGTCCTTAATCGTTTTGTTTCATTTCCACTCGTTCTGAGAAAATACTGATTCTGGCTGACAAGAATGGTCGAAATTTCTCGTTCATCTAAAATTTTAAAAAAACTATCCTCATCTTCGGTTGCCTCTTCAAGAGTCAATCTTCCTCCTGCTTGAAAAACTATTAAATTTTTATGTTTTTCATTGATGTAAGGTTCAAGTAGTTCTCTGCGAAGGTTTTTTCGCTCTGTGTTTTTTTCTTTTTTAATTATTTCTAATAAATGTAAAGACTCTTCAAGTTCATTGTTGATAGACAGTAATATATTACTCTGAATGTCATTTTCTATATAACTTTTTATAAAGTTATATAGAATGCCTTTTTTACTGTCTATACCATGATAATCTTCTGCACAAAGATTCTTGTATGCTATCATCGCTAGGAGTTTTGTCAGGTTTTCTCGGTTGTTAACAATATTTTGATAGAGGCGGAATTCATTAGTGATATTGTGCATTACCCGCATATTAGGAATAAAAGTCGCTATTCGAGCAATACACTCACTTAAACCTGGTTCATTTTTTTCTTCATCTTTAAATTTATTACTGAAGTGCTCAGAAGCATTCTGATTATCCATGATAGGAATAACCGGCATGACAAAATCAAAAAACTTAGTTCTGGATTCAGCAGAATTAAAAATACCATCCCTTACAGCATAAATAAATTTTATTGGTTTTCTATCGGAAAGACAATTATTAATTATCTGGTTAATTTCCCGAAGCTTTATGAAAATTCGTCCGTTATTAAAACGGTCAAGATCCTCAAATATCACCACATCATACTTAGTTGAATCAAAAAAATAGACAATTTCATCAATATATACATTCAGTAATGAAGGTGATGACGCCCGGGCTGTGACCGCCCCTTTCAGGAGATCTACTTTATCAAGGCTTACTTTTCTGTCAAATATGCCGATGCGATGCAGTTGGCTCAGAAGCAGGCCTAATGAGCCTACCATAGAGATTGTTGCTCCAACTAAGCGAACCGCAAAAGGTCGTTCAAGAAGATAACGACTGAATATTTCCGGCAAAGACAGTTTTGCCGTGACGTAATCCGGAGCCAAGAAGAACAGGGCAATTCCGGTCAGTAGTATGGTGCCAGTGAGAACCGCCGCAGACTGTAGTATTTGTCCCGCAGTTACACTTGATATTCGGTCAATGCGGGAGTGGGGGAGTTCATGTTTTTTATTCTTATAAAGAATCTGTTGCAGGATGCTGTATTCAATGGATTTTTCGATGGAGTTTGGGGTTTTCTTTTCTTCCCCTGCATTGCCCTCTACGTTACTGGTATTGCTGTCATCTGCATATTTTTGCATATCAAAATCTGCAAGAGAGACTGTTAAAACTCTCAGTGTCCTATCCTTAGTTTTACACCATGTTTTTAATACTGAGCTTTTCCCTGCGCCATAAGGGCCTGTGACAGCAATGTTCCGGATATCTGGTTGTTCATAAGCATAATTCAGTGCACCTACGTAGCTACTGGCCTTTTCAGGCTCGAGCTCTGTCGGGGTGAGTGCTTCATAGCCAAAAGTACAGACTTTATTATCGTCGTTTTCAGCATGGGGAGACAGTAGCCATGGCGTAAACATTATCATTTCAATCAGTCCATTTATTATTTTTGACAGTATTCCATTGATTGTATTTTAGTTCTATCACAAGTCTGGGTGTATGTGCTCTTCCCCGGATTATTAGGGGGACTAGATCCTACTACAGACAGCAACCACCTATGCTTCTACGCGTTTTCCCGCCCCATCCTCAAAACCTCATAAAACGTCCCCCGTCCAAGCCCATCCGACGGCAATTCCTGTTCCTTAGCCAGCGTCTTCAGCTTTCGAAGTATTTGGTCAGAAGCCGGTTTATCCAACGTCCCATAACGCCCATCAGTCTCCTCAACCAGAAGCTGAACCAACAGCCAGCAGAGTCGGGCAGTATTTTCTCGAGCCTTATCGCGTTTATGCATCCCACGCTGGGAAGGTTGTGCTGAAGCAGTGAGATCCGGTAGCGCGTCATCGCCGAGCGTCTTCAGCCACTTGCGGCCACGGCTGTTACGCGACAGTTTCATCACCGCCTTCAGGCTGCGGGCCTTAATTTCTGGTGGCGTCAGTTCGTCATCAATAAGCCGCCAGGCTAGCGCGAACATTTCATCGGCATAGAACATGCGTTTGTTCGCCGGGGCGCTGACCATGCCCGTTGCTTTGATGGTGCGGCTGATGGCGTCGTGCAGGATACGGTAATTCTCCTGATGTTCTTCCGGCAGGGCGTTTGCCGGTTGGGAAGCATCGAGGCCGAGAAGCAGAAGAGCGAGATGCCGCGCTTCCAGCAGCGGCATATCGCATTCCCGTTCAAACAGATTCTGACGAATGGGACTGGTCACATTATTCTCCTTCCACGATTTGCAGCGGTTCTTCTGCACCGAGCAGCACCTGCCGTCTGGCGGCATCAACGTAGTTTCCCCACCACTGCATCAGCGGTCGCCTTTGTTCCAGATAGTCGCTGCGGTTGTAGGCCGCTTCGATTTCGTCTTCTTTCTGGTGTGCCAGCGCAGATTCCAGTACTTCACGGGGAAAATGACCTGCACCCGCCGTTCTGGCGATGCTGCGCATACCATGGGCAACCAGCTCACCGCCGAATCCCATACGGATAAGCGCGGCGTTCGCGGTCTGCTGGTGCATATGCTCCAGCGGTTTGCGGATGCTGGGGAAGACCCACGGGCGATGGCGACTGACGGGCTCCATAACCAGAAGAACGCGCAGCGCCTGTTTGCTGAGCGGCACCGTGTGCGAACGGTTCATCTTCATAAAGGTGTCGGGGATGCGCCATTCCGCTTTTTTCATATCGATGTCGCACCAGCGGGCGCTGACGGCTTCGCCGGGGCGAACCCAGGTCAGTAGCTCCCATTCGATAAGGCAGCGGGTTTCTTTACGGATAGAGGCGTTCTGTAGCGCCAGCATTAGTCTGCCCAATTCGCTGGGGTGAAGGGCGGGCATATTCTGCTTTTTCGGTTTCTTGAAACGGGCAACCAGGTTGTCAGCCGGATTGAACTCGATGAGTTCTTCGGAGATGGCAAAACGGAAGATTTCATTAAGCCGTGAAATGACTCGTCGCAGTGTTTCGAGGATGCCTTGTTCTTCCAGAGGTGTGAGGTGCTCCTTGAGCATCTTAGGGCGGATCTCGGTGACGGGCGTGTTACCCAGAGAAGGGAAGACGTGCATCTCCAACGAGCGCCAGATATCTTTGGCGTGATCTTCGCTAAGATCGCTGGTCCGTTTCTTCTCTTTGAGCCACTGTTCCGCAACTTTTTCCAGCGTGCATTCATTCTGGATGCGTTTTTCTTCAGCTATCCCTGCTAAGTGTTGACGGGGATCGATGCCCTGCCAGAGCAGTCGTCTGTATTTCGTGCGAGTTTCGCGAGCCATGGCCAGTGTAACGACCGGGTAAGGGCCAAGGCTGGTTTTGGTGCGCTTTTTGGTGACGGGATGATAATACTCGAAATGCCAAGCCTTCCTCCCTGAAGTCTTAACCAGCAAGTACAGGCCTTCACCGTCCCGTAGCTCATAATCCGTGCTACGGGGCTTCGCGCCAGCGATCTCCACATTTGTTAAGGGTTTCAGTTGCTTAGGCATGTTTTAGCACCACGCTTTTTTAGCCCCACGATACCGTGGTGCTAAACATGGTGCCAAAAGGTCAAGATTCATACAGAGATCATGACCACACATGCAACAAAAAAGCCTGCAACTCGTTGAAGTTACAGGCTTTTTTAAGGTTCATGATGCATCATGAATGAATGTTTGGTGGAGCTGGCTGAGAGCGACACCAAATACTAACTATCTGATTCTTTGAGCAATGTAGCGGAAATCAATGTCACACTACTATGTCACAAAGATTAGCTTTGCTTCAAGTTTCAAATTACTGTTTATAAAAACAGTGATTTCTATGATCTGCATCACGAATAGTCCTTCCAGTAATGTTGTTATTGAAGGTTTTCTGCAATACTATATGTAGTTATAATTGTTTTTATGCTGTCAATATATTGTATTTCTCTGGGAGATATTCTATGGCTATTAACAAAAAGCAATCCTCACCTAAGCTTGCTTCTCAAGCAGCGAAAGCCCTACAAAACGAAAACTCCTCTGAAATTAAGAAGAAGCTTGCTGCTTCGGTGGTTGCCCAAGCCCGTACAGGTAAGCAAACTGGTGCAGAGATGGAGACGATAGCCTCTGATGTTATGAAAAGCTCAAAGTATAGCGAGGAAACCAAAAGCTATGCTGCCTCACTGTTGTCGCAGTCGAATAAGCCTCGTTAAGCTCTGCTAAGGAATTGATAAGTGGCAAGGAATGAAGAGCAGAGAGCTCAGGCAACATCAATTTTCGCAACTTACAAAGCGGAAGTTGATAAGCGTGAGCTCTCTAATACTGACAACTATGATAAGAACATTCTAACGTTATCATCTGCTGGCCTTGCCATCTCATTAACTGTCTTTAAAGACATAGCACCTCATGATCAAACTGCATATATTTGGCTGCTTTACTCTGCATGGATATTATTTGGATGTGCAATATTAGCAACAATATTTAGCTTCTTGATTAGTAACGCAGCACTGAGAGCTGAGTTAGAAATTGCCTATAAATACTACATCGAAGAAGATGAAAGTGTTTTTGGGAAGATAAGCCTGGAATCAAAGATTTTGAACTGGGTGAACAGTTTTTCAGGTGGTTTTTTTGTTTTAGCTATAATCTCGGTGATTATATTTGGTGTGATCAACTTTGATAGAAGAACGGATGTGAGCAAAAGCGATATGGTTAAAAAAACGCAGCAGATTAATCACGATGGGTTGCCACCACCAATGATGCAAAAAATACCTGTTGATAAAGGTGCTACGGTTCCCCTCATACAACCAGTAACACAAAAAAATCAGACAGATACACCTGCAATAAACTCTCAGTCATCTGCAAATTGTACTGGTTCTCCCAAAAAATAAGTTAATGATAGGAGCTAGCATGAACGATAAGTCTAAGATAATACAGTCAGATTCACTCGTGATGGAAGGAGCACCTATTCCCTCCATGCAGCGTGTATTTGCAGGAAATGGTGCAAATGTTCCTCAGATGCAGGCACTCCCGACCACCCCAGCTTCGCAACAATCATCAAAAGTGGCTGCTCAGCAACCTTCCGCAACTTCGTCTAATAGCCGTGATAATAAATAAGGAGTCTAGTAATGAGTTCAAATAATTACAAAGCAGTTCGTACTGGAGATGGTGCTATATCGCCGATGATGATTAAAGTATCCAACTCTAATATTGAAAAACATGGCGCAACGATGCCGAAAATGCAGCCAGTCCCTAGTCAATCATCAGGCTCAGCTCCTTCATCGACTAAAACAACGAACAATAAGCAGTAGCCAATTTATCTAAATGAGCCTTTGCAATGAAGTGAAGGTTTCCTGTTGCATGTGTCTATGCTTCGAAATTCGGCTGAGTTTTTCATAATGAGAAAAGAAGGGAAGTCGGACGCGAATTCAACTCCCTAACTGGGAGCTGAACTCGGTAGGAAAGTAGGGGTTAGTAATATGATGCTTCGATTTGATTAAGTAACTGGGTAAATTGCCTGTGTTCGGCGGCTTGGCCCCAGTATTCAGCATCTTTTTCCCCGGTGTTATCGGACGTGATCCCCGGATAGAACAGTTTATCCATGCTGGCTGTAGCAGGGAAAAGTTGCCCCCTCATCCCCTTGGTCACTGACTCTACACAAATCTTGTTTAGGTCTTTCTTCCGCAAAGATTCTGCGAACTGCTGGCTTACGGAAGCATAGTGTTTGATGTTGAGATAATCGCTATCAACGGCTGCATCGAAAATCTTACTTATGCTCGCATTGTCTTTTGGATAGGGGCCGAACTTTTCGTACAGCTTCTGATCATAGTAATAGAGCCGTGGAAATCGGTTATCTGCGTATTTTACTGATAAATCAACATAATGCTTAACTATGTTCCAGTAATCGAGGGTCTTGTAACTTTCGGTAGCATGACCAGCCTCATCCCTGAGTAGTCCCGAGTTCTTTAGGTAGCCAATACATATATCTACCTTAGATTGCAGAGGGAGGGCATTTTTCAGGTTCTTCTCTAGCCCTTCTCGGTTCACCTGAATTAACTTCAATTCAGATTCAGTTGGTTGATATACAGCAAGAGCGGGAAATGCCGCTAAACAGCATGCGGCTAGTAGCCACTTCATAGGTTCATCCTTTTTGATTTCCTAACAGTTCGGGACGTTCGCTGCGAACAATCCGGTAAATGCTGGTTATGCCTATCCCCAACTGGTGGGATATTTCCGGCTTACTCAGCCCCTTTTCAAGCAGTTCGATAACTTCCAGTGCTTTACTGCGAGCTGTTGCTTTACGGCCTTTGTACTTACCCTTCAGCTTCGCCAGAGCTATCCCTTCAGCCTGACGCTCAAGCATCATTTCACGCTCGAACGTCGCAATCGCTCCAATCATCGTTAGCATCAGCTTTCCGGTTGGGGTGGCAGTATTTATGCCGATATTGAGAATGTTCAACGCCACGCATTTATCTTGGAGGTATTCCGAGATTTCCAACAGATGGCGGGTGTTACGGGCAAGGCGATCCAGTTTTGTTACCTGAACCACATCGCCCTCACGAACAAATTCCAGCATTGCCCGTAGTTCTGGACGATCATCTTTTGCCCCGCTGATTTTCTCCCTGAAGATCTTTTCGCAGCCGGATAGGGCTTCGAGTTGTGTATCCAGACTTTGCCCGGTAGTAGAAACACGGGCGTAGCCAACTGTAGCCATATGAACTCCTTACCCTGCCAATAGGCCATGCTATGCTGCACAAACCTGCCAAAACGCCAGAACAACCCTGTGGCATGACCTTATCGGGCATTCCATTGTTGTGCTGGCGGCAGATCTTTAGGGCATGGTTATTGGCAGGGGGAAAGTGGTTGGTTAGATTACGGAAACATCCGGTGGTGTGAGCATTTGGATGATTGATTCAAGCAGTGCCGTGGCAAAGGAAACTAAGCCAGTTACCAGTGCCGGGATGATTACATCACGTACAAACATTGTGCCTCCTGTGGTTGTTAACACAATGCTTATACCGACGGTGTGGTGAGGTATTGACCATGCGGGGTGACACTTTTTCGAGGGTATGAGATCTGCCAAAAGGTTGATGTCATCAGCCATTACTTTGAAGCTAACCACCTGTGATAACTGAACCCATATACATTTATAGGGACTATAGGGCAGTGTTGCGGTGGGTTTCGGGGGTTACGGCGTTTGAACATACCGTAATCCCCGTGCTACCAACGTTTCGATGTAACCTTGTCGAAACGCTTAGCCTGATTTCAGGTTACGAAGAATGTGTTCGGCTGCCCTACCAGGCAACCAGCGATGGAGAACAGTAGTGAATGATTCTAACGATACCTTGAGCTGCCGTTGCTTCCTTGTTCTGCTGTCGTGGAAACAAATGCTACATTGCTTCAACGCTTCTTTAAGACCACGGAGCGGCTGTTTCTCATAAGTGAGTCTATCTGCATTGAGGTTCTCATCTGAATCGTATGCCTTTTTTGCAGAGGCTGCATTGATGATGATTTCATTACCTTCAACTGCGTGGCTGGCGGTGATGATTCCCTCTAAAAGAGCCGATTCAAAGCCAATCAGACGGTTGTTATCACGCACGAGTTCAAACCAGCGATCGATTTCATCGTGTTTTACTCTGATGATTGTCGCATTTGGGGCCTCCTTTTTGATTTCAGTGTCTCTAATCAAATCGGCGGCTCTGTTAGGTGCTAGAACATGTTCTTCCTCATCGAATTCAATGAGATATAGGTCATAATGGGCGCAGTCTTCATTACCGTTCCAGTAGTGCCTTACAGCGAAATCAACATAGTACTTGCCATTGCACATCCGGTACTGAGGCTGCAAGTCGTAATTGCCGTAAGTGTTTTCTGTGAGTTCGCCATCAAGAAATGTACGTAATCTTCGACCAAATACAATTTCTCTGCGGCTTAAACCTTTTTGACGGGGAAGTTTGATTCCCGTATATCTCTCAACCCATTGAATTACTTCGAGATGATAACTATTCCTTGAACCATAAGTGAGTAAAACTAGTGCTGAACGAGCGGAGATCCATGTTTTTGGGTCAATATCGTCGTGCAGAACAGCAATGACTTCATCAATTTCCCTTTGGAACATATCTTCAGGCAGCATTTGCACCATGTTTTGGCTGGTTTTATACCAGTACTTTCTTGAGATTGAACCACGCGATTTGGGTAGATTTTTAAATAACATACAGAGGTTTACTTGCCATTTTTCATCCTCTGCCTTACGGAACATTCCATGGCGTGGAAGGGTAGAATCAACAGGAGTAGCAAGCAAGCGTTGGTGGATGGCTTTGCTCATGGCTATGCCCTCCCGTTTAACTTATGGAACATACTCAACGATGTGTAGGGTTTTACATCTGAAACAATGCTATGAAAATCAATAGAATTAACCAATTCTTTCATGGCTTGTTGCTCTGGCGGTAACGAACTGCCGTAGTTGCTGGTTTGGTGCCCCATTAACCGACAAATCCTCTCGTCTGAGTCTGTTACATTTGTTAGCTTGTCCCTGAACATATGTCTGAAACCATGGAGAGTGACGTGTTTGGGTTGGTCTAGGCTGTTTCTGAAGTTAGCGATGAACCATTCGCTAGGTTTTGCTGAATAACTGTCCTGAATGAGTGGAATATTTGGGAATAGACGGGAGTTTTTGCCAAACTTTTCAGTTAAATCGCTGACAAAACGAAGGAAACCAAGTCTGATGAGTTCTTCATGCAGAGGGATATAGCGTTTTGCATTAGGTGTTTTTAGCCATTGATCATCATGGCGTCGGTCAACGCGGATACATGATACCCCTTTAACATCCTCAATATCATCAATGTATAGCTGTGCAACCTCGCCAGTTCTCATACCTGTGGTCAGACAGATTAGCGGTAAGAAAAAGTGATGAGGATGCTGTACCAGCGTGGTTTTGAAGCCCTGATGTGATGTGAATAAAGGCTGATTGAAAACCAATTTGGCCTCGGCATCCGTAATCGCCTGACGATCATCTTTATGGTTTTTTTTAGGAAGGGGGAGGCCCTTGCTAGGAAATGGGCTGGTTTGAATATGTTTGCGGTCAACTACCCAGTCAAAAAACTGAGCAATTTTGCCATGGTGACCATTAGCTGTGACCAAACCAATCGGTTGGGCGGTACTTTTTTCAATAATTTCCAGCAGACTTGCAGACAACAAATCTTCTTTTTGCAGGTTCAATGGTAGCTTTGTTAGATTTTCATAAAGTTGACGCCCCATAGCGCCTGTAATTGTATGTATCTGAATATCACCAAAAAAGCTGATCACAAGGGCTCTGTACCAATCGTATTTTTTGTATGTCCGGCCCGCTAATTTCTTAGCTTTGTTCTCGTTTGTATACTGCTCGAACAGTTGAGAAAGTGTGAGGGATTCTTGCTGCTCAACGGGTGACGCTGGATGAGGTGCTGTCGCCTGTAAAGAAAACATACGTGATTTGCGGCCCAGTATGATGTCACGAGTTTCCTGCAATGATTCGACCTTAGCACTAGCTACTTCACGGGCGATTTCCTTAATGTCGTCTTCGCTTAGAGAAGCCCTTACGTGAGGGAGTTTATCAAGAATGGTATTGGCTTCGGCTTGATGAAGGTGCGGCTTGTCATCACAAGCAATACGCTCTTTGAGATCAGACATATGCATGTCAATGTTTTCAAGAATCTGGTTAAGATCGCCTTCTGTTCGATTTGAACGAGAAAACCAGCGTTCTGTTTCTTCCGCTGTCCATTCTGCTACTTGGGCTCGCAGTCTTGCTGAAATCTGTTCCTGTACCGTTTTGTCCATTGATTTCTTACCTAAGCTGTGCCCCCCCAAAGAAGTTACCAATCTCAAGCAAAGCGGCTGTAAATGTAGTGCAAGGAGGCGTGCTCGAGAGAGATTAGTGGTTTTAAGACTCACTCTGAACTCGATTGCGCTGCTCTGAAAGACAAAACGCTTTCTAAACCACCATGTGTGGTTACGCTTATAGAGGTGATGGTGGATGTTGTTTGATGGCATATGGTACACTCCTGAGTCACAGTTGTGCCACACGCCCAAAGAAAAACGGCCTGAATCTCTAAGAGAATCAAGCCGTTAGGTTTGGTGGAGCTGGCGGGAGTTGAACCCGCGTCCGAAATTCCTACATCCTCGGTACTACATGCTTAGTCAGTCTTTACATTCGCCTGGCACCTGCGGACGGACACGCCACTACCAAACTAGCCTGATTAGTTTTAACGCTTCAACCCCAGGCAGGGCATCCACGCGATCTCTTTTGGGTTTGACCTCTCTTTGATCCCCGTCTTAAGAGCGGAAGCTAGGGAGAGAGGGCTCAGAGCAGGTTATTAAGCTGCTAAAGCGTAGTTTTCGTCGTTTGCGACTATTTTTTGCGGCTTTTTACGAGGCCAACCGCCCCTCGGCATGCACCTTGGGTTTCGCAAATCCCGTCGAATCCAGAATCAGCCCCAATGTGTTACGTTAAGTATAACAGAGTTGTGACACGCGTGACCAGCCCCCGATTTTCCTTATCTTCAAGGATTTACCGCTCATTTCGCGTGATGGAACGATTTGCTTAAATAGCCAGCAACGAAAGCGGTGTTATCAGGGAACGTTTAGCGGCCTGCATTCTTCATGATACGGGCTTTATCCAGTTGCCACTCACGCTCTTTCAGGTCTGAGCGTTTATCATGCTGTTTCTTACCTTTTGCGACGCCGATTTTCACTTTGCACCAGGCGTTCTTCCAGTACAGTGAAAGCGCGACGACGGTATAACCTTCACGATTGACGCGTCCGTACAGGGAGTCGAGTTCGCGCTGGTTCAGTAGCAGTTTACGGGTGCGAGTGGGGTCGCACACGACGTGCGTTGAGGCGACGGCCATTGGCGTAAAGTTTGCGCCGAACAGGTACGCTTCGCCATCCCTGAGAAGGACATAGCTATCGCTAATATTTGCTTTGCCCGCGCGCAGGGATTTAACTTCCCAACCTTGCAGGGCGAGTCCAGCTTCGAACTCTTCTTCAATAAAGTATTCGTGTCGGGCGCGCTTATTCAACGCAATAGTGGCTGAGCCAGGTTTGTGTGCTTTTTTCTTCGTCATAATGCCGCTCAGTATAGGTAATCTGAAATCGAAAAACACCCCATTTCATCCTGCGGGGGATAAGGCGTTATCTTAGCATGAACCTGCGTAGGCCCTGTTGAGGTATAGCGTTTTTTTTACCTGGGGATAAATGGTATTATTTGTTCGATCTATGTTGATGGAAATTGCTATGCCTCAGATTAGCCGGACCGCTTTAGTCCCTTATAGCGCGGAACAGATGTATAAGTTAGTGAATGATGTTCAGTCCTACCCTCAGTTTTTGCCGGGATGTGTCGGCAGCCGTGTGCTGGAATCGACGCCGGGTCAGATGACGGCGGCCGTGGATGTGTCTAAGGCAGGGATCAGCAAAACATTCACGACACGTAACCAGTTGACGAATAACCAGAGCATCCTGATGCATCTGGTCGATGGCCCTTTCAAAAAATTGATTGGCGGGTGGAAATTTACGCCGCTCAGCCAGGAAGCGTGCCGCATCGAGTTCCACCTCGATTTTGAGTTCACCAACAAGTTAATTGAACTGGCGTTTGGCCGCGTCTTTAAAGAGCTGGCTTCTAATATGGTGCAGGCGTTTACCGTTCGGGCCAAAGAGGTTTACAGTGTCGGCTAAAATTGTCGTCGAAGTGGCGTATGCGCTGCCCGAGAAACAGTATTTACAGCGTGTGACGTTGCAGGAAGGCGCGACGGTTGAAGAAGCGATTCGTGCTTCCGGTTTGCTGGAACTGCGCACCGATATCGATCTCGCTAAAAACAAAGTCGGTATCTATAGCCGCCCGACAAAACTTGCCGACGTGGTTCATGACGGCGATCGGGTAGAGATCTATCGACCGCTGATTGCCGATCCGAAAGAGTTGCGCAGGCAGCGAGCGGAGAAATCGGCAAATAAATAATCATGGATGCCTGAACGCTTATCAGGCCTACATTCTTTCGGCAAAGCGGGTTCAGGTTCGTCAATAATTAAAAAAGGTGCCAATGGCACCTTTTTTAACACCAGAAAACAATCTTACTTGTTGTCGGTCAACGCTGGCTTATTGTCGATGTTGGTCAACACGCCGTTGCTGTTAAAGGTCAGCGTTAAGGTTTGTTGCGTTACGCCTTCATGACCCGGTTGCTGACGGAACACATAGAACCATGTGTTAGTGCCAAAAGGATCGGACATCATCGGTGTACCCAAAGCATAAGCAACCTGCTGTTGCGTCATACCGACGCGCACTTTGGCGACATCGTTAGCGGTCAGATAGTTCCCCTGGTTGATGTCAGGGCGGTAAACCACTCGCTCCAGAGTGGAACAGCCTGCGGTCAACATCAGTAGTACTGCTGCGGCAGCAGTCAGCGTTTTACAGCGCATAGTGATTTGATTCCTTTTCGGGCCCGAGCAGTACGCGGCTCATATGTAATATGCCGATGATAATAGACCTTTCACCACTTTAAAACCTTTTGGTGTCGGGTCTTACGGCGATTTTGTTTTGTACTCAGACCTTAAAGGGTCAAAAAAGTTTACGCAGCCAACAGTTCTTTCGCATTTGCGAGGGTATTACGCGTCACTTCGCTGCCGCCAAGTAAACGAGCCAGCTCCTGTAATCGCGAGCGTTTATCCAGCGGCTGCATATGCGTTTCGGTCATGGCGCCGTCCGTTTCTTTGCTGACAAAGAAGTGCTGATGACCACAACCGGCAACTTGCGGAAGGTGGGTGACGCACATTACCTGAGTCGACTCACCTAACTGGCGCAGCAGTTTACCGACAACGGCCGCAGTAGGGCCGCTGATACCGACATCGACTTCATCGAAAATGAGCGCCGGGGTTTCCATTTTACGGGCGGTAATGACCTGGATTGCCAGCGCGATACGGGACAGTTCGCCCCCGGAAGCGACCTTTGCGATTGGCTGCAATGGCTGACCCGGGTTTGTGGTGACTTTAAACTCTACGCGGTCGGCACCGTCGCTGCTCAGATGATGCTCATCAAATTTTACATCAATAGTGAACCGGCCATGTGGCATCGACAGCGCATGCATGCTTTCGGTGATCAACTGCCCCAGTTCCTGCGCGTCATGCTGACGCTGAGTATGCAGCGCTTTTGCCGTTTCCAGCGCCTGCTGGCGATGTTTGTTCACCGCCAGCGTCAGGGTTTCCAGTGAGTCGGCCTGATCGTCAAGCTGCTGCTGTTCTTCGAGCAGTGACTGATAAAACTGCGGCAGCGCTTCCGGGCTGACGTGATGTTTACGCGCCAGTGAAATCTGCTTAGAAATGCGCTGCTCAAGTTCGAACAGGCGATTGGGGTCTAAATCCAGACGGTCGCAATAGTGACGCAGTTCGTCGCTGGCCTCAGTTATCTGGATTGTGGCCTCCTCCAGCATATCCAGAATGCCAGACAGTTTGCTGTCCATGCCCGTCAGTTCGGTGACTAACTGTTTTGCCGTGTACAGCTGGCTTTGCAGATTGACGTCTTCGCCATCAGCAAGCAACGTCAGCGCATTCTGGCTGGTCGTCAGCAACTGGCCGCTGTTTGCCAGTCGTTTATATTCTTCATCAATTTGCTCAAACTCACCGGGCTGCGGGTTAAATTCGTTCAGTTCTTTCAACTGATATTGCAGCAGCTCCATACGTGCGGCGCGTTCCTGGCTTTGCTGTTGATGATGCGCCAGATCGCGGCAGCTTTGATGCCACAGTTGATAGCGTGAGGACATTTCCTGAATCAGAAGCGCTTCGTTGGCGTAGCCGTCGAGCAGGGATTTTTGATGTTCAGACTTGGTCAGTAGCTGATGCGCATGCTGGCCGTGAATTTGAATGAGCAACTGGCCCAGTTCCCGTAACTGGGAGAGAGGCACGGCGGTGCCGTTGATGAAGCCGCGGGAGCGACCGTCGCTGCTAATGACGCGGCGAAGTAAGCACTCACGCCCTTCTTCCAGTTGGTTTTCTTCCAGCCAGCGCAGCGCTGCTGGCGTATCTTTCAGTGAGAAGCGGGCGCACAGGTCTGCGCGGGTTGCTCCCACCCGCACCATGTCGGCGTCTGCACGGCCACCCAGACACAAGCCGAGCGCATCAATCGCAATAGACTTACCCGCGCCGGTTTCACCGGTAATGACGGTCATTCCGCTCTGGAAATCGATCTCAAGTTCACGAACGATAGCAAAATTGCTGATGGTCAGTTGTGCCAACATAGCTGTTTTCCTGTATGAAAAACCATAACTGTAATTACATACAGTATAAACTGGTTTTTTATACAGTAAAGAGGGCGGCGTTAAATTAGAATAATTTTTTTGACCAGCCTAGTTTTGTGCTTAATGTGTTGAAATAACTGTAATCTTTAGGATGTATCAGGTTCAGATGGTAGTCACAACGGCGGATCAATACATCTTCGCCTTCCTGTATGGGCAGGGCAATCTGACTGTCGCAACTGATTTCGAGGTCGCTACGGCGGTGTGAGAAACGCAAACGAATCGTGCTGCTGCCGTTAATGACCAACGGGCGTGCGGATAGGGTGTGCGGGAACATCGGCACCAGCGTGATGGCGTCCAGCGACGGCGTCAGAATGGGGCCGCCCGCCGAGAGTGAATAGGCGGTGGAACCGGTCGGCGTAGAGATGATCAGGCCATCGGAACGCTGAGAAAAGGCGAAGGTTTCGTCGATATATACTTCAAATTCAATCATGTGCGCCACTTTTCCCGGGTGCAGCACGACTTCATTGATGGCGGTACTGATGCGTTTCTGGCAGTTTTGCTGGCAGACCTGAGCTTCCAGTAAAAAACGTTTCTCGGCGATATAATGGCCTTCCAGTACATCTGCGAGTTGTTGCAGGGCGTTGTCCGGGTCAAGGTCGGTCAGGAAGCCGAGATTGCCACGGTTAATGCCGATCACTTTGATGTCATAGCGCGCCAGCGTGCGCGCCGCGCCGAGCATATTGCCATCCCCGCCGACAACGACGGCGAGATCCGCCAGTTGACCAATTTCCGCCAGCGTGCCGGTTTTTACATTTTTCAGCTGTAATTCGTGGGCGATCTGCTGCTCCACGATGACCTCGTAACCTTTTGTGCATAGCCAGCGGTAGAGCATTTCATGTGTCGTCAGTGCAGTGGGGTGACGTGGATGTCCCACAATGCCAATACACTTGAAATGATTGTTCATTTTCTCGAGGTCCTTGTAGCGAAGATTGATGACAATGTGAGTGCTTCCCTTGAAACCCTGAATCTGATCCCCATAATAAGCGAAGTTAGCGAGATGAATGCGAAAAAAAACGCGGAGAAATTCATGAGTAGTAAAGAACAGAAAACGCCTGAGGGGCAAGCCCCGGAAGAAATTATCATGGATCAGCACGAAGAAGTTGAGGCGGTTGAATCAGACGCTTCTGCTGAGCAGGTGGATCCGCGCGATGAAAAAATTGCGAATCTGGAAGCGCAGCTTGCTGAAGCCCAGAATCGCGAACGTGACAGCGTGTTACGTATCAAAGCGGAAATGGAAAACCTGCGCCGTCGTACCGAGCTGGACGTAGAAAAGGCGCATAAGTTCGCGCTGGAAAAATTCGTCAATGAGCTGTTGCCGGTTATCGATAGCCTGGATCGTGCGCTGGAAGTGGCGGATAAAGCGAATCCAGATATGGCGTCAATGGTTGAAGGCATTGAGCTGACGCTGAAATCCATGCTGGATGTCGTGCGTAAGTTCGGCGTAGAGGTGATTGCTGACACCAACGTACCGCTGGATCCGAACGTGCATCAGGCGATTGCGATGGTGGAGTCTGAGGATGTTACCCCGGGTAACGTGCTGGGCATTATGCAGAAAGGCTATACGCTGAACGGTCGTACTATTCGCGCGGCGATGGTGACGGTGGCGAAGGCGAAAGCGTAATTTGCCATCCGTAGCGCCGGGTGGCGGCATTCGCCGTACCCGGCCTACAACATTATTCTGAGATACTCTCCCGCAACGGTTTCACCGGCAAGACTTTAACCTGCTTAATCATATTGTCCTGGACGTCGAGAATATCGATATCGTACTGGCCAATGCGCACGCGCGTTCCGGCGATGGGGATCTCTTCCAGCGCTTCCAGAATCACGCCGTTTACCGTCCGCGCATCGTCTTCCGGCAGGTGCCAGTTAAAGGCTTTGTTGATTTCCCGCACGTTGGCGCTGCCGTCGATAATCACTGAACCGTCATTCTGCGGCGTGACCTCTTCCGCCAGCGTCGGCGACATCGAGGTAGTGAAGTCGCCGACAATCTCTTCCAGAATATCTTCGACCGTCACCAACCCCTGAATATCCCCGTATTCGTTGACCACCAGCCCGACTTTCTTTTTATTACGCTGAAATTTTACCAGCTGCGTGCTGAGCGGCGTGCCTTCCGGGATGAAGTAGATCTCATCGGCGGCGCGCAGCATGGTCTCTTTAGTGAACTCTTTTTTCTCGGACATTAACCGCCAGGCTTCGCGCACGCGCAGCATGCTGATGGCGTCATCCAGCGAGTCGCGGTAAAGCACAATGCGCCCGTGCGGCGAGTGAGAAAGCTGGCGGACGATCGACTTCCAGTCGTCATTGATATCAATGCCGATAATTTCGTTGCGCGGCACCATGATGTCATCCACGCTGACCTTTTCCAGATCCAGCACTGAGAGCAGCATGTCCTGGTTGCGGCGGGAGATTTGCGAGCGGGATTCATTCACGAGCGTGCGCAGTTCGTCTTTACTCAGAGAGCCGCTGATGACGATATCCGTTTTAATGCCCATCATGCGCATCAGCAGCCGGGTAATGGTGTTAAGCAACCAGACCAGCGGCATCATCAGCACCTGCAAAGGCACCAGCAGAAAACTGCTGGGGTAGGCCACTTTTTCCGGGTACAGCGCGGCGATGGTTTTCGGCAGCACTTCCGCAAATACGAGGACGACAAACGTCAGTACGCCGGTGGCAATCGCCACGCCCGCATCGCCGTACAGACGCATACCGACGATGGTGCCGATGGCTGAGGCGAGAATATTGACCAGGTTATTACCGATCAGAACCAGGCTTATCAGTCGGTCCGGCTTGCGCAGTAGTTTTTCCACGCGCTTTGCCGGACGATTGCCCTGTTTTGCCAGGTGGCGAAGACGATAGCGGTTCAGCGTCATCATGCCGGTTTCGGAACCGGAAAAATAGGCTGAAATAACCACCATGATGATCAGTGTGACGATCAGCGTGGTAGTGGAGATATGTTCCAGGGGGTGCTCCTTTAAGACTTAGCTTACAAACTGCTGCAATACGCGGCTGCCAAAATAGGCCAGCGTCAGAATGCCTGCGCCCGCGACGTTAAACCATACGACCCGACGTCCGCGCCAGCCTTCGTGGTAATGTCCCCACAACAGAACAATATAGACAAACCATGCCACGATAGAGAGAACGGCTTTGTCGATATTTTCCATGCTGAACAGGTTATGCATGTAAAACAGGCCAGTACACAGCGTGAGCGTCAGCAGCACCACGCCAATCTGCGTGATGTGAAACATTTTGCGCTCAATGCTCATCAGCGGGGGCATTTCATTATTGAACGCCAGCTTTTTGTTTTTGAGCTGATAGTCGATCCATGCCAGCTGCAACGCATACAGCGCGGCAATGATCAATGTGGCGTAAGCGAACAGCGACAGGCCGATGTGTATCATCATACCTGGCGTGGCTTCGAGGTGGGTGATGTACTCGTTCGGCATGAACGTGGCGAAGGCCAGGTTAATTAACGCAAAGGCGTAGACAACAGGCAGCAGCAGCCAGCCGCGATTGCGTGAAGCGACAATTGTCATGACGGTACAAATCATCAGGCTGACCAGCGAACCGACGTTCAGCAGGCTCAGATTTTGACCGCTTTCGCCGCCGGGCAGGATTCGGGCTTCCAGCGCAAAAGCATGGCACACCAGCGCGATGACCGCAGAAAGAATAGCCATACGCCGCCAGCCGCTGTTTTTTTGCAGCAAAGCAGGAACGATCAGCGCGAGGCTGATGGAATAGGCGACAAGAGCGAGTAAAGCAAAAACGGGCATAGGAGTGTCGACAGTTGGCCAGTGAGAGAGAAGCAGTATAGCGTTACGTGACCGCTGCTCCAACCGTTGCATAACAACAAAGGCGGCTTCATGTTATACTGCGACAAAATTCTGTATATGTGTCGCGCTAGCGACCAACCGTTTCCACCCCAGGCGAGAGACAATGTTTGATAATTTAACCGATCGTTTGTCGCGCACGCTGCGCAATATCAGTGGCCGTGGACGCCTTACTGAAGACAACGTTAAAGAGACGCTGCGCGAAGTGCGCATGGCGCTGCTGGAGGCTGACGTTGCGCTTCCTGTAGTGCGAGAGTTTATCAATCGCGTAAAAGAGAAAGCGGTTGGTCATGAAGTTAACAAGAGCCTGACGCCGGGGCAGGAGTTCGTCAAGATTGTGCGCAACGAACTGGTTGCGGCGATGGGCGAAGAGAACCAGACCCTGAATCTGGCCGCGCAGCCGCCAGCCGTCGTGCTGATGGCGGGCTTGCAGGGCGCCGGTAAAACCACCAGCGTCGGTAAGCTGGGTAAATTTCTGCGCGAGAAGCACAAGAAGAAAGTGCTGGTCGTCTCTGCCGACGTTTATCGCCCGGCGGCGATCAAACAGCTGGAAACCCTGGCGCAGCAGGTTGACGTCGATTTCTTCCCGTCTGACGTCGGTCAGAAGCCGGTTGATATCGTCAATGCCGCGCTGAAAGAAGCGAAACTCAAATTCTACGACGTGCTGCTGGTGGATACCGCCGGTCGCCTGCATGTCGATGAAGCGATGATGGACGAAATCAAACAGGTCCACGCTTCTATTAATCCGGTAGAGACCCTGTTTGTGGTCGATGCGATGACCGGTCAGGATGCCGCGAATACCGCGAAAGCGTTTAACGAAGCGCTGCCGTTGACCGGCGTGGTGCTGACGAAAGTCGACGGTGACGCCCGTGGCGGTGCCGCGCTCTCTATTCGTCATATCACCGGCAAGCCGATTAAATTCCTCGGCGTTGGCGAGAAAACCGAAGCGCTGGAGCCGTTCCACCCGGATCGTATCGCGTCCCGTATTCTCGGCATGGGCGACGTGCTGTCGCTGATCGAAGATATTGAAAGCAAAGTTGACCGCGCGCAGGCTGAGAAATTAGCCAGCAAACTGAAAAAAGGCGACGGCTTTGATCTGAACGATTTCCTCGAACAGCTCAACCAGATGAAAAACATGGGCGGTATGGCGAGCCTGATGGGCAAGCTGCCGGGCATGGGCCAGATTCCTGACAACGTGAAATCGCAGATGGATGACAAGGTGCTGGTGCGGATGGAGGCGATCATCAACTCGATGACGCTGAAAGAGCGCGCGAAGCCAGAAATCATCAAAGGTTCCCGTAAACGCCGTATCGCAGCCGGTTGTGGCATGCAGGTACAGGACGTTAACCGTCTTCTGAAACAGTTCGACGACATGCAGCGCATGATGAAGAAAATGAAGAAAGGCGGGATGGCGAAGATGATGCGTGGCATGAAGGGTATGATGCCGCCAGGCTTCCCGGGTCGTTAATCAGCCTGGCTTGTTTGCCATTTCGGCACCGGGGTGTGCTCGCCATCCTCACGTACTGCGTGTACGCTCCGGTGGCTGCGCGCACGCTCCGGTGGCTGCGTGTACGCTCCGGTGGCTGCGTGTACGCTCCGGTGGCTGCGCGCACGCCGGCACCGAACTGCCTGCACCGCCGACGGCCTTTTATAGCAGAGTTATCAACTGCTGATTGCAATTTTCCCAGAAATCAGTAAAATTTTCGGGCTTTTAATATGACACCCGGGCTCCGTTCCTCGATGGGGCCTGGGTGTTTTATTCACACAAGAGGATGTTATGGTTACTATTCGTTTAGCTCGTCACGGCGCTAAAAAGCGTCCGTTCTACCAGGTTGTTGTTACCGACAGCCGTAATGCACGCAACGGTCGCTTCATTGAGCGCGTTGGCTTCTTCAACCCGATCGCCAGCGAAAAAGAAGAAGGCACCCGCCTGGATCTGGATCGCATCGCTCACTGGGTTGGCCAGGGCGCGACTATTTCTGATCGCGTTGCAGCGCTGATCAAAGCAGCAAACAAAGCAGCTTAATCTGTCACGGTGGTCATGATGAGCAAGCAACTCACTGCGCAAGCGCCCGTTGAACCCATCGTTTTGGGGAAAATGGGGTCGTCTTACGGTATTCGTGGGTGGCTCAGAGTGTTTTCTTCCACCGAAGACGCCGAAAGCATTTTTGACTATCAGCCCTGGTTTATCCAGAAGGCGGGTCAGTGGCAGCAAGTACAGCTGGAAAGCTGGAAGCACCACAATCAGGATCTGATCATCAAGCTGAAAGGCGTTGACGATCGTGATTCGGCGAATCTACTGACCAATTGCGAAATTGTCGTGGATTCCTCGCAGTTGCCAGCGCTGGAAGATGGTTCCTACTACTGGAAAGACCTTATGGGCTGCCAGGTAGTGACCACTGAAGGCTACGATCTCGGTAAAGTCGTCGATATGATGGAAACCGGTTCGAATGACGTCATCGTCATCAAGGCAAACCTGAAAGATGCGTTTGGTATCAAGGAACGTCTTGTGCCGTTCCTCGATGGGCAGGTTATCAAGAAAGTCGATCTCGCTACTCGTACTATCGAAGTAGATTGGGATCCTGGTTTTTAAACCACCGGATAAACGGTAAAAGTCGGCGTTATGGGGATTGGCTTGTGTTTATAGGTATCGTTAGCCTGTTTCCTGAAATGTTCCGCGCAATTACCGATTACGGGGTAACTGGCCGGGCAGTAAAAAATGGCCTGCTGAGCATCCAGAGCTGGAGTCCTCGTGACTTCACGCATGACCGGCACCGTACCGTGGACGATCGTCCTTACGGCGGCGGACCGGGGATGTTAATGATGGTGCAACCCTTGCGGGACGCCATTCATGCAGCAAAAAGCGCGGCGGGTGAAGGCGCTAAGGTGATCTATCTGTCACCTCAGGGACGCAAGCTTGATCAAGCGGGCGTCAGCGAACTGGCAACGAATCAGAAACTGATTCTGGTGTGCGGTCGCTACGAAGGAATAGATGAGCGCGTGATTCAAACCGAAATTGACGAAGAATGGTCAATCGGCGATTACGTACTCAGTGGGGGTGAGTTACCAGCAATGACGCTGATTGACTCCGTTTCCCGGTTCATTCCGGGGGTTCTGGGTCATGAGGCTTCGGCAATCGAAGATTCCTTTGCCGACGGATTACTGGACTGTCCACACTATACTCGACCTGAAGTGTTGGAAGGGATGGAAGTACCGGCAGTATTGCTGTCAGGAAACCATGCCGAGATACGTCGCTGGCGTTTGAAACAGTCGCTGGGCCGAACCTGGCTTAGAAGACCTGAACTTCTGGAAAACCTGGCTCTGACTGAAGAGCAAGCAAGGTTGCTGGCGGAGTTCAAAACGGAACACGCACAACAGCAACATAAACATGATGGGCTGGTCTGAGACCCCCAAATATCAGTTTACCCAGGATAAGAGATTAAATTATGAGCAACATTATTAAGCAACTTGAACAAGAGCAGATGAAGCAGGACGTACCTTCCTTCCGTCCGGGTGATACCGTGGAAGTGAAAGTATGGGTTGTTGAAGGTTCCAAAAAACGTCTGCAGGCATTCGAGGGCGTGGTTATCGCTATTCGTAACCGCGGTCTGCACTCTGCATTCACTGTTCGTAAAATTTCCAACGGCGAAGGCGTTGAGCGTGTCTTCCAGACTCACTCTCCGGTAGTTGACAGCATTGCTGTTAAACGTCGTGGTGCCGTTCGTAAAGCTAAACTGTACTACCTGCGTGAGCGTACTGGTAAGGCTGCTCGTATTAAAGAGCGTCTTAACTAAGATATCGCTCAGGCGACATCCTGTAAGAAAGGGCTGGCCAGTTGGCTGGCCCTTTTTTTATCTTCGTGAAGCTCACAACGTTAACCATTAGTTCATAAATCATTTACAATGCCCGTTCGTTACGGGAGGGGCAGTGGTTATCGGTACATTTCGTCAGCCTGCGTATCAACGCAACGCGACATGGCTCGCGATGTTTGCGATCCTGCTGATCGTGGTGGCGCCGCTTATCTCCGTCTCGTTGCAAAAAGATCCCATGAGCGCCATGCCTGGTATGCATCATGACATGAGCATGATGGCTGAACATGCCGGACATCATGGGCAGTCTTCATCAATGCCGATGCCTGTCGATCACGGTGAAGCGTGCGGGTATTGCGTCCTCCTGACCCATGTTCCTGGCCTGATACTGGCGCTGGTTATCCTGTTGTCCGGGATGCTGCTCAGACAAAAGCTGACGCCGCCACGCCCGGTTGTTAAACACTGGCATTTCTTCCCCTGGCTTTATCCCGATACGCGCGCGCCGCCGCGTTGGTCTGCTGTTTCCTGAATCTAACAATACGTTTGTGCGCATAAGCGTCACGACACATGTGTGCTTTCTCTGAGGAAAAGTATGACAACCTGCACTCCGCGCGCGGCATGGATAACCCTGCTGCGACGTTTTCATTTCTACACAGGTCTGTTTGTCGGGCCATTTATCTTTGTGGCGGCCTTAACCGGTACGCTCTACGTTGCGACGCCGCAACTGGAAGAGGCGCTCTATGCACCGGCGCTACAGGGCACAGAGCAAGGAGAGCGGCAATCGCTGGCGGCGCAAATCGCTGTTGCCCAACAGGTGACGGGAGGGCATTTACGACTGCATGCCGTTCGTCCCGCTCTTGAAGAGGGCGCAACGACGCGGGTGATGTTTGCCGACCCCGGACTTGCCGCTTCTGAGAACCGAGCGATTTTCATCGATCCAGTGACGCTGGCGGTGAAAGGCGATATGACGGTCTATGGCACCAGTGGCATTTTGCCCCTGCGTCAGTGGATTGATTATGCTCACCGCTCTTTGCTATTGGGGGATATCGGGCGAATTTACAGCGAGCTGGCGGCCTCCTGGATGTGGGTTGCGGCGACTGGCGGCATCATGCTCTGGTATTTCACCCGACCAAAACGTCGGCTGAATAATCGGGTGCAAAATAACCGGCGTTTACACGTAATGCTGGGGTGGTTATTGCTGGCGGGGATGCTGCTGTTCTCGGCAACCGGTTTAACCTGGTCCCAGTGGGCCGGAGGCAACGTGGATAAAATGCGTGCGGCTTTTGGCTGGCTGACGCCGCAGGTGAATACGCAGCTTTATGGCGACGAACACCCTGCTGATGAACATGCCGATCATCATGCCGGGCAGGAAATGCCGGTTATGCATATGGATGTCAGCCAGTTTGATGCGGTTCTGCATACGGCACAGGCGGCGGGAATTGATGCTAAAAAGCTGGAAATTCGTCCGGCCAAAGATGCGCAACATGGCTGGACGGTAACTGAAATTGATCGCCGCTGGCCGACACAGGTTGATGCGGTATCAGTAGACGCCGCAACCCTGCATGTTATCGACCGGACGCATTTTGCTGACTTTCCGCTTATGGCAAAGCTGACGCGCTGGGGCGTCGATTTCCATATGGGCATACTGTTTGGTCTGCCAAATCAGTTACTGCTGATCGCCTTCGGCATTGGGCTTTGCCTGATGATTATTATCGGCTACCGTCTGTGGTGGATTCGCCGACCGGCCAGGTCAGGCGTTAACCCGGCGCAAACGCTGATGCAGTGTTGGCTTACGTTAGGTTGGCCGGGAAGGTGCGGGGTTCTGGTGCTGGCTGTCGCCCTGGGGATGGTGATGCCAGTGCTGGGAGGCAGCCTGCTGGTATTTATCGTTATCGACTGGCTGCGCTGGTTCAGCACGTCTCGCGCCGCCCTTGCGCAGCCAGTTGACTAGCATTACGGCGTGCTGATGACGACGGCAACGCGGCGGTTTTCAGCACGACCTTTCGCGCTCTGATTGCTGGCGACCGGGTGTTTTTTACCTAAACCCTGCGTCGTCAGATTGCTGCGTGGGATGTTGGCGCCTTCGGCCCAGGCGTCAGCAACCACATTGGCGCGCTTGAGCGACAATGCCTCGTTATAACTGTCTTCGCCGTAGTTGTCAGTATGGCCATCCATACGGGCATGTTTCAGCCCGGTGGCTGCCAGCCTGGAGGCCATCTCGCGGATTTGCTGCTGGCTTTCCGGGCGTAACTTATAGTCGTTTTTATCAAATAAAATGTTGTCAGACAGCCCCAGAGACCAGTCGCCTGCTGATTCAGTAAACCCATAGGATTTCATTGCCGCAACTTGTTCGGGCGTAAATTTCCCCTGCGGCGTCTGGCAACCCGCCAGAATCAACGCTATCAGAATGATCGGGGAGAAAAGTCGCTTTAGCATATATCTATTCCTGTTATTTAATTGAACGTTCAGAACGCTGATGTTTGGCCTGATACATATTACGATCGGCCAACTCTTGTAATTTTTCTGCGGAAGCATGTTCCCACGTCAGCGCGAAACCAATACTCAGCGTCATACTCGCCAGATGCCCGTTATGCAGATCAAAGGGGCGATTAAATTCTTGCGATAATGCCGAACAAATGCGTTTAACTTCGTACTCCGAATGCACGTTGTAAAGCACCATGGCGAATTCATCTCCGCCAAGTCGATATGGCTGGTGGTGATTGCCGCCAAACTCCGCCAGTCGCCGGGCGACCTCGATCAAAACGCGATCTCCTGCGGCATGTCCCCATGTATCGTTAATGAATTTAAAATTATCGCCGTCCAGAAATAGCAGCGCCGAACAGCTACGGGCGGAGCTGTCATTCATCAACTCAGTTATGCTGTTACGAAAGGCGGCACGATTAGCAAGACCAGTAAGGGGGTCGTGCAGCGCGGTACGCAAAAGCTGGGCGTTTTTAGCCTGTAGCCGCAGTTGCCACTCTTCCATCTCATCCAGCAGGCTGTTGAAATCCTGGGCAAAAAGATGGAACTCTTCAATGCGTTCCTCAGAAACGCGACGTGAAAAGTTACGGTTCGTGCGTACATCATGTACCACATCGGTGATGTTTTGCAGCGCGTCCACCACGCCATTATGCAAATAACGCGTGAGCATTAACGCAATGCCGGATGCGAGCAAAATACACCCGGTAAGAACCGCCAGCGAGAGCCAGATAAAATGACCAATCAAGCTGTCGCGCGCGGTCAGGCAGACCTCGCCGATAATTTTGCCATTGTGCCAGACGGGCTGAGTCACCGGCAGCGGGAAAAGCCACTGGCTGATCAGGCCATTGAGCTTATCGTCCGACGCTTGTGCGTCATAGTACCAGGAGGCGATTACCTTCTGGTTTTTATCGCGGACCTCTGCGGCCGAGAACTGCCCCTGGCGTCCCAGCGCGGCCAGCGTTTCTGTCGCGGCGACGCCATCGGAAAACACCAATGCGGCCTCAAGACTATGGGTCATTGTCGCGGCAGTCAGATCCAGATTTTTTTGCGCATATTGTTTCAGCGTCAGGACAGAGGCGACGCAAAGCAGCAGCCAGATCAGCAACATGGTGACCAGTACGCTGATCATGTTGATCCGGCGTAATGTGCGCTTAAAGGTCGGGCGCGTTGTAGGGAAAAAATCCTTATCCATGCTTTTGATTCCGTGCAAGCATCAATACGTCGGGGTTCACTCTTACGCCACTGCGTGACAGGGAATCCAGATTTACGGAAAATCTGACTTCATCATTGTTTATGATCAGACAAAATGCGCTGCCAATAATGCATTCAGTATTTTGTTCGGCAATTAATAACAATGCCTTAGACGGATATTTATTCGTTAATTCTACCTGATACGCCGGAGATTCACTGCCGAAATAAAAGCCATCGCAACGGGCTGTCAGAGCTTCCTGCTCCGTGCGGATGATGACGGGCAGATAAGGTAATGACCTGGCGCTGTTGTCGTTCAGCACATCGGCAAAACGAGACGAGGCGAAAATACATAGCCGTGGAGGGCCAGATAATGCAGGCCAGCGTGTATAGCTGACGATACCGGAAACGATTGAGCGTACAGATTTCGCTTCTTCTGTGATGCCCTGAGCATACAGTGGTAATCCTGCCAGTAATAGCGTTAGCAGGAGTATGAGTCGGTGAGAAAAGCTCATAAACAGGTGCCCACCAGCGTCAGTCAAAAAGCATCAAAATACATCCGTGATTGTTTGCAGCAAAATAACATTATTTTGCCTGTCAGTCATTACACCATGCCGATTAATGGTATTTCCTTAAGTTAAATCCCATACTTATTTATTGGTAAGGTCTTAATTAATTTAGCCGCATTGAGCGAACACCTTCGTCTGCGCCTTTTTGCCAGGCATCATGCAATTGACTGGCGTTTTCAACCGTGTCGCAACTGGCGGGAAATGTTTTCCCGGCCAGTCCTCTGGCGTGGACAAAGTTTAACTGGCAGGTTTTTCGCTGGCCTTCGGCGTAGCCCTTAAGATATTGCGTTCGCTCCACGTCAGGATCGTTCCAGGCGTCAGCCAGTGTTTCGTTATCTTTGACGGCAACGCCTGAAATCGCATCTTCGATACCGGCGCTATACCAGTCGGTCGCGGTCCAGGTGGGAGCATGCGTGTAAGGATCGATCTGACATCCGCTGATGAATAAAACAAATAAGGCGCCTGCGAAACGCTTCATTGCCTGTTCTCCTGTGTTTTTCAAAGCATAGTGGATTCGCAAATATAATGATGTAAATTTTTATGTACGATTTTAATGGCGTTAATTGCGAGATAAATGGTTTGTGTAAAGTAAAATTTACGGAATGTGGATTGAAATCTTTACCAATTATGTTATCGTTACGCCATCCTCTGTGAGGATCATTTATCGCAAACGAGCTAAACAGGATCGCCATCATGCAAAAAGACGCGCTGAACAACGTACACATTACCGACGAACAGGTTCTGATGACCCCGGAGCAACTCAAAGCGGCGTTCCCGCTGAGTTTGTCGCAAGAGGCGCAAATCGCCCAGTCACGTAAAACGATTTCTGACATCATCGCTGGTCGCGATCCGCGCCTGCTGGTGGTGTGCGGCCCTTGTTCTATCCACGATCCTGAAACCGCTCTGGAATACGCTCGTCGATTTAAAACTCTTGCCGCAGAGGTCAGCGATAGCCTCTACCTGGTAATGCGCGTCTATTTTGAAAAACCCCGTACCACTGTCGGCTGGAAAGGGTTGATTAACGATCCTCATATGGATGGCTCGTTTGATGTGGAAACTGGCCTGAAGATTGCGCGTCAACTTCTGGTGGAACTGGTGAATATGGGCTTGCCGCTGGCGACGGAAGCGTTAGATCCAAACAGCCCGCAATACCTGGGCGATCTGTTTAGCTGGTCGGCAATCGGCGCGCGTACGACCGAATCCCAAACCCACCGTGAAATGGCCTCTGGCCTTTCCATGCCCGTTGGCTTTAAAAACGGGACAGATGGCAGCCTGGCGACGGCGATTAACGCCATGCGTGCCGCTGCTCAGTCACACCGTTTTGTCGGTATCAACCAGGCGGGGCAGGTCGCTCTGCTGCAAACGCAGGGCAACCCGGATGGTCATGTCATTCTGCGCGGTGGAAAAGCGCCAAACTACAGCCCGGCAGATGTCGCGCAGTGTGAAAAAGAGATGGAACAGGCAGGACTCCGCCCGTCTCTGATGGTAGATTGCAGCCATGGTAACTCGAATAAAGATTACCGTCGCCAGCCTGCCGTGGCAGAGTCTGTGGTCGCGCAGATCAAAGACGGCAACCGTTCCATTATTGGCTTGATGATTGAAAGTAATATTCACGAAGGCAACCAGTCCTCCGAGCAACCGCGCAGTGAAATGAAATACGGCGTGTCTGTTACGGATGCGTGTATCAGCTGGGAAGCCACGGATGCACTGCTGCGTGAAATTCATCAGGACCTGAACGGCCAACTGGTGGCGCGTGTAGCATAAGAGGTTGGTTATGGTTGCTGAGTTGACCGCGTTACGCGATCAAATAGATGAAGTGGATAAGGCGCTGCTGGATTTACTGGCTAAGCGCCTGGAGCTGGTGGCCGAAGTCGGTGAAGTGAAAAGCCGCTTTGGGCTGCCGATTTACGTGCCTGAGCGTGAGGCGTCTATGCTGGCTTCGCGCCGTGCGGAGGCGGAAGCGCTTGGCGTTCCTCCCGATTTGATTGAAGACGTCTTGCGTCGGGTGATGCGTGAGTCTTACTCCAGTGAGAATGACAAAGGGTTTAAGACGCTTTGTCCTTCTCTGCGCCCGGTGGTTATCGTCGGCGGCGGCGGTCAGATGGGCCGTTTGTTTGAAAAAATGCTCACGCTGTCGGGATACCAGGTACGCATACTTGAGCAACAGGACTGGGGACGGGCGCAGGAGATCGTAGCCGATGCCGGGATGGTGATCGTAAGTGTGCCGATTCATATCACGGAGCAGGTGATCGCGAAATTACCGCGTTTGCCTGCGGATTGTATTCTGGTCGATCTTGCATCGGTTAAAAACGGACCGCTACAGGCGATGATGGCGGCGCACGATGGCCCGGTACTGGGCTTACACCCGATGTTTGGCCCGGACAGCGGCAGTCTGGCAAAGCAGGTGGTTGTCTGGTGCGATGGCCGTCAGCCGGAGGCGTATCAGTGGTTCCTTGAGCAAATTCAGGTGTGGGGCGCGCGGCTGCATCGGATTAGCGCCGTTGAGCACGATCAGAATATGGCGTTTATTCAGGCGCTGCGTCACTTTGCAACGTTCGCTTACGGTTTGCACCTGGCGGAAGAGAATGTCCAGCTGGAACAACTGCTGGCGCTGTCGTCACCGATTTACCGTCTCGAACTGGCGATGGTTGGGCGACTGTTTGCGCAGGATCCGCAGTTGTATGCCGATATTATTATGTCGTCGGAAAATAACCTGGCGCTGATCAAACGCTACTATAAACGTTTTGGCGACGCGATTGGTTTGCTGGAGCAGGGCGACAAGCAGGCCTTTATCGACAGTTTCCGCAAGGTTGAGCATTGGTTTGGTGATTATGCCAAACGCTTCCAGAACGAAAGTCGCACGCTGTTACGCCAGGCGAACGATAGCCGACAATAAGTGAGATGCCTGATGGCGACGCAGGTGCGTCTTATCCGGCCTACAAAATTGCATGAATCGTAGGCCGGATAAGCGTAGCGCCATCCGGCATTATCAAACAGTTAGTTCGGATCGACAGGCACAACGTTCTCGCTGGGGTAGCAGCCCAGTACCTTCATTGAGCGGGTAATTTCCCCCAACTCTTTCAGCGCTTTTTTCATCTCCGGTGATTCCAGGTTGGCCTGGATATCGAGATAAAACATCTCTTCCCACGGGTTGCCGTGAATCGGACGGGACTCCAGTTTGGTCATGATCAGGTTGTGATTGCGCAGCACCAGCAGCGCCTCAACCAGCGCACCAGCCTGTTGACCCGTGGCGATCAGCAGCGTGGTTTTCGCCGGGACCTGGTCGGAAACATTGACGGCTTTGCGCGCCAGCACCACGAAACGGGTAATATTCTGCGTCTGGTTGGCTTCGATTCGTTCCAGCACCTGTAGCCCATGCAGCACGCCACCGGCTTCGCTACCCAGCGCCGCCACGCGTGGAGAGTTCGCCTGCGCCACTTTTTCCATCGCCGCAGAGGTGCTTTCAGTGTACTCAATCTTCCAGTGCGGATAGCGGTTAAGGAATTTACTGCACTGCTGGAACGGCTGCGGGTGGCTGTAGACCGTCTCAATGGTGTTTAAATCGGTCGTCCCTGAAACCAGCACGCAGTGGTCGATGGTAATGGTCATCTCGCCCACGATAGAGAGGCTGGTGTGCTGCAACAGATCGTAGACGTCGTTGATCGCGCCTGAACTGGTGTTCTCAATCGGCACGACGGCGTAGTCCGCTTGCCCGGTTTCGACCTGATTAAAGATATCAGCGAATTTTGCGCAGCCGCTTTCAATAAACTGTTCAAAATGGCGGGCGGCATACTGACGCGCAGCGAGGTGCGAGTACGACCCTTTTGGTCCAAGAAAGGCAATACGCGCTGAATGCGGGTTAATTTTGTTCAGATGTTGCTGCAACAGCGCCTGCTGGGTAAGGACGGAATCTTCAATGATGAGCTGGAACAGGCGAGTAATATAGTGCGCGTCCAGATGATGGGTTTTGCCAAGCGCGATCAGCCTGTCCAGCAGGTCGCGCTCGCGGTCGATATCACGCACCGGGCGATGAGAAAGCAGCTTCGCTTTCCCGACTTCAACGGCCAGTTCACGACGCTCCGCCAGTAAGGCCAGTAATTTTACATCCAGAGCGCTTATTTTCTCTCGCAGCGCCAGTAACGGGTTTTCCGATGTCATAGTGTTGCCTTTCTTGTTATCAATAAAAAAGGCCTCCCGTGTGGGAGGCCTTATTGTTCGTCTTCGCATTCTTTTTCACACGACGAAACGCCTCCCATTCAGGGGAAGGTAAAAAAGAATGCGAAGAAGAACGGGATAAGTTTCATGTCAGTTTCCTTTAGCGACTTCAGTAAAGTACCCGTACTGTTTTAATCCTGTCAACAAAAAACGCGCCCGAAGGCGCGTTGGCGATACACTCAATGTAAGGGACTACTCTTCTTCTGCTTCGACGAAGTTGGCGTCTTTTACTGAAGTTGTGGCACGACGGGCTTCGCCTTTGTGCTGCACTTTATTGAGCTGCCGTTCCAGCTTGTTGATCAAATCGTTAATGGCGGCGTACATATCTTCGTGTTTTGCGCTGGCGACCAGATGTCCGTTCGGGGTATTGATGGTGGCATCAGCGATGAAACCCTGTGGCTCCTTAGACAGAATGATATGTGGATTAATCAGGTGAGTTTGCCATTTTTCTAGTTTGGCGAGACGGTCTGCGACATGCTGGCGTATTGCCGGAGTAATTTCCATTTGTTTACTGGTAATGTTCATTGTCATAAATTTTACCTCTTGTCTTTCCCGTCTTGGTGATTCCAGCATACCGTTCCCAATGTCAAAAAGCGTGATTTAAATCACATTATTTTGTCACTTTTTGTCAAGGAAGCCTTTTTGTGAGTTATCGCAGGAACAACGGATTTTTTACTTGAGGAATAGCTGAAAGGGGGCCATATTTGACGGGATGCGTTGTACTGAAACCGCTTCAGCAACAGCGTAAAATGGATAAAAAAACGGCAGCCTTCGGGCTGCCGTTTTGCGTTCAGTACGCAATCAGGTGTTGCGACCATTGGCGGCGATAATTTTCGCCACTTTGTCAGCCTGAGTCGTCATCTGCATCTGACGATAAGCGTTTTCCATCAGCGGCAGAGCGTCGCGCGTCGCCTGCGTATCCGGGAAGTCGCGCAGCATACCTTCCACACGGTTTACCACGGCAACCCATGCGCCGCGAGCGGTGTAGTAGTCGGCAACGGAGTATTCATACTTCGCCAGACGATCTTTCAGGAAGACCAGACGTTTGGTGGCGTCGGTCGTGTACTGGCTGTTTGGATAGCTACGCACCAGTTTTGAGAAATCATTGAATGCAGCTCGGGCGTGCTGCGGATCGCGATCGCTACGATCGACGCCGAAGAAACCTTGCAGCGCGCTGTCATCCAGCGCCATATTGGTCAGACCGCGCATATACATGACATAATCAATATTCGGGTGCGTCGGATTGAGGCGAATAAAACGATCGATGGCGGCCTGAGCTAACGGCAGATCGGCGTTTTTGTAGTAGGCGTAGATCAGATCCAACTGCACCTGCTGAGAATACGGTCCAAATGGATAACGGTTATCCAACGCTTCCAATTGCGTTATTGCCTGTTTCCAGTTACCGTCCTGCAGCTTTTGCTGGGCAGTCGCGTAGATTTCGTTAGGCGGATTATCGGGCACCTCTTCCTTTGAACCAGAGCAACCCGCCAAAAACAGGCTCAACGTGGCTGCTGCCACCAGATATTTCATGCGCGTCATGACGTTTTGACTTTCCTCAAAATGTTTTACGGGAGATTCTCTGTTCCTGCTCCCGGTTAAGACCAGCTACAATAGCACACTATATTAAACGGCAAAGCCGTAAAACCCAACGTTAAACGAAGAAGCTGTATATGGCACAACGAGTACAACTCACCGCAACGGTATCCGAAAACCAACTCGGTCAACGCTTAGATCAGGCTTTGGCCGAAATGTTCCCGGATTATTCACGTTCGCGCATAAAAGAATGGATTCTCGATCGGCGCGTGCTGGTCAACGGTAAACTTTGCGATAAACCGAAAGAAAAAGTATTGGGCGGCGAACAGGTTTCCATTAACGCGGAAATCGACGAAGAGATCCGCTTTGAGCCGCAGGATATCCCGCTGGATATCGTCTACGAAGATGACGATATCCTTGTCATCAACAAACCGCGCGATTTAGTGGTTCACCCTGGCGCCGGTAATCCCGATGGTACGGTACTGAACGCGCTGTTGCATTACTACCCGCCGATTGCTGACGTACCGCGCGCGGGTATTGTGCATCGTCTGGATAAAGACACCACAGGTCTGATGGTGGTGGCGAAAACGGTTCCGGCGCAAACGCGACTGGTGGAGTCTTTGCAACTGCGTGAAATCACCCGTGAGTATGAAGCGGTCGCGATCGGACATATGACGGCGGGCGGTACGGTAGATGAACCGATCAGCCGTCATCCGACCAAACGAACCCATATGTCAGTGCATCCAATGGGGAAACCGGCGGTGACTCACTACCGCATCATGGAACATTTCCGTGTGCATACGCGTCTGCGGTTGCGTCTGGAAACCGGACGTACGCACCAGATCCGCGTGCACATGGCGCATATCACGCATCCGCTGGTGGGCGATCAGGTGTATGGCGGTCGTCCGCGTCCACCGAAGGGGGCATCGGAAGCGTTTATCTCCACGTTGCGTCAGTTTGATCGCCAGGCGCTGCACGCGACGATGCTGCGTCTTTACCATCCGATTTCCGGTATTGAAATGGAGTGGCATGCGCCGATTCCGCAGGATATGGTGGAGCTGATTGACGTGATGCGCGCTGACTTCGAAGAACATAAGGATGATGTAGACTGGTTATGAGTAAGCTAATTGTTCCGCAGTGGCCAATCCCGGAAGGGGTTGCAGCCTGTAGTTCTGTACGTACAGGCGGTGTCAGCTTACCGCCTTACGATTCTCTGAACCTGGGCGCCCATTGCGGCGATAACCCGGAACATGTGGAAGAGAATCGCAAGAGACTCTTTGCTGCGGGCAATTTGCCGTCAAAACCCGTCTGGCTTGAACAGGTGCATGGCAAGGACGTGCTGAAACTCACCGGCGAGCCTTATGCATCCAAACGTGCGGATGCGTCGTACAGCAATACCCCCGGCACCGTTTGCGCGGTGATGACGGCGGACTGTTTGCCCGTGTTGTTTTGTAATCGCGCGGGAACGGAAGTGGCGGCGGCTCATGCGGGCTGGCGCGGATTATGTGAAGGTGTGCTGGAAGAGACGGTCGCCTGCTTTGCCGATAAACCTGAAAACATTATCGCCTGGCTGGGTCCGGCTATTGGCCCTGCTGCTTTTGAAGTGGGGGCTGAAGTGCGTGAAGCTTTTATCGCAAAAGATGCGAAGGCGAGCAGCGCATTTCAGGCGCGCGGTGAAAAATATCTGGCGGATATTTATCAGCTTGCGCGTCAACGTCTGGCGAATGTGGGAGTTGAAAGCGTCTATGGCGGCGATCGCTGTACTTACAGCGAAAGTGAGACTTTCTTCTCTTATCGTCGCGACAAGATCACAGGTCGTATGGCAAGTTTTATTTGGCTGATATAACCTAAAGAATCAAGACGATCCGGTACGTGTAATTTTCTTTTCACATAATTCAGGTCATTCACCTTGAATAATTGAGGGATGACCTCATTTAATCTCCAGTAGCAATTTTGACCTGTTATGGGAGGAGTTATGCGTCTGGATCGTCTTACTAATAAATTCCAGCTTGCTCTTGCCGATGCCCAGTCGCTCGCACTGGGGCACGACAACCAATTCATCGAACCTCTTCATTTAATGAGCGCCTTACTGAATCAGGAAGGGGGATCGGTACGTCCTTTATTAACGTCCGCTGGCATTAATGCTGGCCAGTTACGCACGAGTATTGATCAGGCGCTGAGCCGTTTGCCGCAGGTGGAAGGCACCGGCGGCGACGTACAGCCGTCTCAGGATCTGGTGCGTGTACTGAATCTTTGCGACAAGCTGGCGCAAAAACGTGGGGACAACTTTATTTCGTCGGAACTGTTCGTTCTGGCTGCGCTTGAGTCTCGCGGCACGCTGACCGACCTACTGAAATCGGCCGGGGCGACCACCGCCAATATCACTCAGGCAGTTGAACAAATGCGCGGAGGTGAAAGCGTGAACGATCAAGGGGCTGAAGACCAACGTCAGGCCTTGCAAAAATATACCGTCGACCTGACCGAGCGCGCGGAGCAGGGCAAGCTCGATCCGGTGATTGGTCGTGATGAAGAAATTCGCCGTACCATTCAGGTACTGCAACGCCGTACTAAAAATAACCCGGTATTAATCGGTGAACCGGGGGTCGGTAAAACGGCGATTGTCGAAGGGCTGGCGCAGCGAATCATTAATGGCGAAGTGCCGGAAGGGCTGAAAGGCCGTCGCGTACTGGCGCTGGATATGGGCGCGCTGGTGGCCGGGGCGAAGTATCGCGGTGAGTTTGAAGAGCGTCTGAAAGGCGTGCTGAACGATCTCGCCAAACAGGAAGGCAACGTCATCCTGTTTATCGATGAATTACACACGATGGTCGGCGCGGGTAAAGCCGATGGCGCAATGGATGCCGGGAACATGCTGAAACCGGCGCTGGCGCGTGGGGAACTGCACTGTGTGGGCGCCACGACGCTGGACGAATATCGCCAGTACATCGAAAAAGATGCGGCGCTGGAACGTCGTTTCCAGAAAGTGTTCGTCGCGGAACCGTCTGTGGAAGATACCATCGCTATTCTGCGTGGTCTTAAAGAACGTTATGAGCTGCACCACCATGTGCAGATTACTGACCCGGCGATTGTGGCGGCGGCAACCTTATCTCACCGCTACATTTCCGATCGCCAGTTGCCGGATAAAGCCATCGACCTGATCGATGAAGCTGCATCCAGCATCCGTATGCAGATTGACTCCAAGCCGGAAGAACTGGACAGGCTCGACCGCCGTATTATTCAGCTCAAGCTGGAACAGCAGGCGTTAATGAAAGAGTCTGATGAGGCGAGCAAAAAACGCCTCGATATGCTCAACGAGGAACTGGATGACAAAGAACGCCAGTACTCTGAATTAGAAGAAGAGTGGAAAGCAGAGAAAGCCTCTCTGTCCGGTACGCAGACCATTAAGGCCGAACTGGAGCAGGCGAAGATCGCCATCGAACAGGCGCGTCGTGTGGGCGATCTGGCGCGGATGTCTGAACTTCAGTACGGCAAGATCCCTGAGCTGGAAAAACAGCTGGAAGCGGCGACTCAATCTGAAGGTAAAACCATGCGTCTGTTACGCAATAAAGTGACGGATGCGGAAATTGCTGAAGTGCTGGCGCGGTGGACGGGGATTCCGGTTGCCAGAATGCTTGAAGGCGAACGTGAAAAACTGCTGCGTATGGAGCAGGAATTACACAGCCGCGTGATTGGGCAGAACGAGGCCGTTGAAGCGGTATCGAATGCCATTCGCCGTAGCCGTGCGGGACTGGCCGACCCGAATCGTCCAATTGGTTCGTTCCTGTTCCTTGGGCCGACCGGGGTGGGTAAAACCGAACTGTGCAAGGCGCTGGCAAACTTTATGTTTGATAGCGATGACGCGATGGTGCGTATCGACATGTCTGAGTTCATGGAAAAACACTCCGTGTCTCGTCTGGTTGGCGCGCCTCCGGGATATGTGGGTTATGAAGAGGGCGGTTATCTGACGGAAGCGGTACGTCGTCGTCCTTATTCCGTCATACTGCTGGACGAAGTTGAGAAAGCGCATCCTGATGTATTCAACATTCTGTTGCAGGTGTTGGATGATGGCCGTCTGACGGACGGGCAAGGGAGAACGGTCGACTTCCGCAACACGGTTGTCATTATGACCTCAAACCTCGGTTCCGATCTGATCCAGGAGCGTTTCGGTGAGCTGGATTACGGCCATATGAAAGAACTGGTGCTTGGTGTGGTCAGCCACAACTTCCGCCCGGAATTCATTAACCGTATAGATGAGGTCGTGGTATTCCATCCGTTGGGTGAAAAACATATCGCTTCTATTGCACAGATCCAGTTGCAGCGTCTGTACAAACGTCTGGAAGAGCGCGGGTATGAAATCCATATCTCTGATGATGCGCTGAAATTGCTGAGCGCGAATGGTTACGATCCGGTTTACGGGGCGCGTCCATTGAAACGTGCAATTCAGCAGCAGATTGAAAACCCGCTGGCGCAGCAAATCTTGTCTGGTGAGCTGATTCCGGGTAAAGCGATTCGTCTGGAGGCGAATGACGATCGCATTGTGGCAGTGCAGTAAGTCACAAATAATAAAAAACGGGCCCATTCGGGCTCGTTTTTGTTTAAAAACCAGGCAAAAATAAAAGGGTGATATGCAAAACGTCCAAAAAACGAACGGTTGATAAGTTTTTTCTAATTTCCCCTTGTCAGGCCGGAATAACTCCCTATAATGCGCCTCCACTGACACGG
>ERZ857982.126-NODE-126-length-140700-cov-51.303445_pt1 | contig 140700 bp, 80 predicted proteins | sample MGYA00519955_ERZ857982 | MGnify/ENA primary metagenome ERZ857982 (study PRJEB31778, sample SAMEA3449416) | human gut metagenome | biome: human gut; feature: human-associated habitat; material: faeces | place: United Kingdom | collected 2010/2012 ... | reverse complement strand
GTCCTATCATCTTCATATGCCATCTTATTTTTTAGGGACATTTACTGAATATCCCGGTTTAAGTACGACTGGATGAGACGTTTTTTGTTGCCGAAGAGTATGTCGGCCGATATTCATGTGAAGCTGGAAGAACACGGTACTGCCGTATGGCGTTTGATAGATGGAAACCGAACCGTACAAGAGATAATCTCTCTGCTTACCGACCATTTCCAAAATGAAGATAACTATCCTTCTCGTGTCACTACTTACATTATGCAGTTGCAGAAAGATGGATTCATTCAGTTGAAAGTCGAGAGTTGAAAGTTACCGTCTGGTATTACAATGCAGACTGCTTTCAACTCTCGACTCTCAATTTCCTAATTGCTTTCTCTGTCTACCTTGATTAATCCACCGGTAGCTGTATCGAACAAAACTTTTATAGTAGAATTTTTATTGAATAGTACAGGTGCAAGATATTCTATAGTACCAAATTGTGTAACGGGCAGTTCACCATCGAATATCTTCTTGTTGTTGCCTGTTAATATAACATGGGCGCGTCCCGGAACGTTGTAAGCAACTCCGTCTACTTTTTTCTTACTGTCTTCTTCCGGAATGGCGGGAGTCTTCAAATCGGTTATGGAGATATAATACGGTTCGCCTGCCAAATTATCGTTTGCCACTATGCCCAATCGTTTGGAGAAGCGGAAAGCTACTTCATTGTTCATTTCTTTGGGAGTCAGGCGGATTGTAAACGTCTGAGGTTCTTCTTTCAAGGTTCCGGAGAACATCTCCGTCATAGCACGTTCCTGTAAGTTGAGGTTGTCGAGCATGATTTTGAGTTGGGCGCCATCCTGCGGCATATTGTCGGCTTCACCACGGAGAAGGGCATTTTTGCTTTCACGGATGTTATAGATTTCCTTGGCTACCAACTCCGCCATTTTAGCTCTGGAACTTGCCATGAGTATTTCTTCTGTAAGGAATTTACGCGGATCTATGATTTCTTGTGCGGCAGCGGTTATTTTGGTTGCCGGTATCGTATGGCTGTTAAGCGGTATGTTGATGGAACGGACAATGCCGTCTTCGGTAAGTTCCATTAGTGGGGCTACAGTCTTATCTTTCAACTTAACGAAGTATACATTATCTTTATCGGGTACTCCCGCCACGTGTGTTTGTACTTTGTCGATGGTCCAATAGATATTCGGATCGGCAGATACATTGTTCATGCGTAAGTAGCGGTCGGCATATTTACAGAACTCTCCGGGCATGTATGTATGTTTGGTAGCCTGTACTACAATTTCTATTTCGGTTTTAGGCAGGAGATAAGTTACTCCGTAGTCTTTACCGCGCATAATACCGGTGCTGACATCTGTTTGGGCATAGGCACTTGTAGCTATTAGAATGCCAGCTACCCATATCATTTTTTTCTTCATATTTCTCTATCGGTTTATAACTATGAATTTTAAATAACAAAGTTAACGAAGTTCTTTGTTCTTGGATATTCATTTACGAAAGATTAACTTTCCGTCAGACCATAAAATAGGAATGCTGCATGTCCTTATTCTTTCAGTACAACTTCCGCTATTCCTACACGGTCATCATTCAGTAAGATGCGCAAGTCACTGGCCGTGGTTCCTTTGAACGGATAGGAGATAAGTTCGCCGTATTGGCTGACAGTACCCGAATAGACAGTAAGGAACTGACCGCCTCCGCCTGAAAGCTGTATCTCGAACTCTGCCGGAAGTCCGTTGTCTCGCTTGAAAGCGATAGCAACTTCGTTTATTTTGCTTCCGTTCTTTAGGGCAAAGGTTATATAATCTCCTTTGTTACCCTGCCAGACCGTATTTTTTTGTTTATCAAGCACATTTGGGGCGTTTTCCATATCGGTACTTGCTGTTACGGGACTGACGGGATTTTGACTTTCAAGTGCTTGCAGGCGAGCTTGGTAATCTTCTACAGTAAGTATGCCATTCAGCCGGATGTCTTCGGAAGACGCACCCGCCATGATGGCGAACTCGCCCGGTTCCACTGTCCATTTCATATCGGCATTCAACAATTCAAGATGCTTGCGGTCAAGAGTGAAAACTATTTCTTTGCTCTCTCCCGGCTTCAGGTGGATACGTTCAAAACCGGCAAGATTCTTTTCGTAGGTGGTGACACTGCTTAGAATATCGCGCGTGTAGAGTTGTACCACTTCGTCACCGGCACGTTTGCCGGTATTCGTTACTTTCAGTCGTACGGTGGCTTTTTGGTTGGGTGTGATTACTTTGGGAGTGATTTCGAGGTCGGAATACTCAAAAGTAGTATAGCTCAAACCGTAGCCGAAAGGATACAGTGCACCATTAATGCGTGACATATTGCCGTCCGGTCCCGGATTTTTACCGCCGTCTATCTGTGAAGCCGGTTTGTAGGGGAAGTTGAACGGGATTTGTCCTACTGTTTTAGGAAAAGTAACTGTCAGTTTGCCTCCGGGATTGTAATCGCCGAAGAGAATGTCGGCTACTGCCGTACCGCCTTTAGAGCCCGGATACCAGGCTTCAAGAATGGCAGGGACAAACTTGTCCGCCCAGTTTACGGATAGCGGACGACCGTTAATCAATATCAGTATAACAGGCTTGCCCGTGGCTTGTACGGCTTGCAGCAGTTTCAACTGGTGTCCCGGTAATTCCAGGCTTGTGCGCGATTTGTTCTCACCGCAGGTACGTTGGCCGCCACCCAGTACTACTACTGCTACATCAGCCTGACGGGCATTGGCTGCGGCACGGTCTATTTCGGCTTGTTCGTCAGGAGTAAGCGGGTATTCCATGATTTCGCTTTCAGGCCAATGGGCATCTACAAGGTCGCAGCCTTTGGTATAAAGCACTTCGGCCTTACCCTGTGCTTTCTCGCGGATTCCTTCGAGGACAGTAGTAACCTCTACGGCGAGTGGTCCGTAATGTGTCAGAGCATAGCCTTCCTCATCGGCATTCGGGCCACAGACGGCAATCTTCTTTATCTTATCGATATTCAGCGGCAGTGTATTATCTGTATTTTTCAGCAATACGATGGATTCGCGGGATGCCTGTAGGGCAACGGCTTCATTGGCTTCATTCTCCACTTCATCGTCAGCTCCGGCAAGGTCTGTTTGATAGGGAGCATCGAACAGACCGATAAGGAACTTTACCCGAAGGATGTCACGCACACGGTCATTGATGACTTCTTCACTCAGTCCGCCTTCTTTTACGAGTTCGCGTAGCGGAAGTACGAATGAGTCGGGCGAGCGGAATGTACAACGTACGTTGAGGCCTGCTTCCACGCTTTGGCGTACGGCTTCTTTCATGTCTTTGGCGGTGTTATGCTTGGTATAGAGATATTCTACGGCATCGCTGTCCGACACTACATATCCCCGGAAACCCATTTCCTTGCGGAGTCGGGTAGTCAGCCAATAGTAGCTTCCCTGGATGGGAATGCCGTCGTAGTCGTTATAGGAACTCATCACGCCCAATAGCCCTGCTTCGCGGATTACCCGTTTGAAAGGGTAGATGTGTATGTTTTCCACTTCGCGCGGCGGCATTTGCGGATCAACGCGCGCCATGCCTTCACGTGCTCCCTTATTGTTACTGTATGCAGCAAAATGTTTGGCAGTGGCGGCTACTTGGTGATTATGTTGCAGTCCGCGTACCATTTCGATACCCAGCTCGGCAACAAGATAGGGGGATTCGCCGTAGACTTCCTCATAGCGTCCCCAACGCTGGTCGCGACCTACATCGAGGATGGGGGCGTAGACGTTGGTATAGCCCAGCATGCGGGCTTCCCGTCCGGTGATAAGTCCTACTTGGCGGATAAGTTCGCGGTTCCACGTGTGTCCTAATCCCAGTTGGGTGGGGAAATTGGTGGCTTTATAACTTTCCACGCCACGGATGCCTTCATTAGTGAAATCCACGGGGATTCCGAGGCGGGTATCTTCAACAAAGAAGCGTTGTATTTCGTTCAGTGCCCAGGCATGACGCGAGGCAGGCCAGACGTTTTCATTGTCCGAGGGTGGTAGTCCCCATTGCTGGAAGCCGTTCAGATGTTCGTCAATGGCTCCGATACCGTCTTTCCAGAGCATCTGTTTCCATTCGGGGGTGGGAAGAGCATCTTTCAGCACTCGTTTGTAGCCGTAGAGGGTAACCATCTGGCAGGTTTTTTCTTCGAGTGTCATCTGCTGCAAGAGGTTTTCAATGCGGGCATCGAGTGTTGCGGCAGGGTCTTCATATATATCTTTGATACCGTTTTTGTTGAAGTCTATCCAGCCTTTATGGTACATTTCGCTTTTTGCCGGTTTATAGTATGCCGGTATTTTTGCAGTTTTTTGTGCAGACAGTAATGTGCCACTGCCTAATAACAAGGTAGCTACAATTAATTTCTTCATGGTATGTTTTTTATAGTTTTCTTTGGGTGTCAAAGATAGTGAATTTTGAGAACAGAAAAGGATAAAATTGTTCGAAGTACGGTTATCTATTGTACATACTGTATTGGAATGGGGTGATAGTGGCGGATAATGGCATTGCGCTTTTGGCTGATAAATTATATGGTTGATGCCTCTTGATTGATTAAGTCAGCAGAGCTTTGTCATAAGGTGATTTTTTTGAAATCATACGAATATTCTAATGATAAATATTTTAGTAAAATATTTGCGCGTTTTGTTGAAATTCAGTATGTTCATAATGCTGTTTTAATTCGAAATATCATTATGAACATACTAAATTTTATGCAACGTTTCCTCGATGAAGCATCTTGCATTGCTTGTCTGAAGGAGCAGAGGGAACAATCCGGTATTGTCTGTAAATATTGTGTGTCTGTACGGAACATCGTTGGGATGCCAACAAGTTTGTTTTCGAGTGAAAGCACTGTCATCACAGGCAGCCATTACACTCCGGAACAGTTATGAAACACAGCAAGCTGCCTTCCCATTACTGGATAGCAGTCATGTTCCAGCTAACAAGCGCCAAGAAATCCTTTTCAACAGAGGAAATCCATCGCTAATTAGGTTACAAATGTTATCAGCCCATTTGAGAGATGGTCTGCAAGCTTCGTGATGTCATGGGAAAGCGTGATGAACGCTATTGCCTGATCGGTTCTGTAGAACTGGACGAAGGTTTCTTCACTGTGGAGCTTCAAGAAGAGGAAAAGAACAAATCATTGAAAAGAGGTCGTGGCAGTCAATGGAAAGCCAAGATTCTAGTCATGATTGAAAGTTCCGATTCTACGAAAACCCCTAAGAGAGGAAGAACCAATAAAGCGGTCGGACACCTCAAAATGCAGATTATATCAGGTTTGGGGTCGAAGACAATTACCAAGGTTGTCAAAGAGCAACTGGAGCCGCTAGTAGAACTGACTACGGACGATTCCATATCATATATCAAGTTTGATAAACTCTGTTAAAAGCCATAAGGCTGTTACTTCCTGTAAAGAAGTGGTTTAAGTCTTCTTGTCATGGGGCATATTGCAATCGGTAATGCCAACTCATATTATTATCTTTAAGTTTTATATTAATGATTTCTCTTGTAGCAAAGAAGCTGTAAAAGAAAGAACAAACATATAAAAATAGTTCATTGACTAAGAATATTGATATATTTATAGATGTTCTTACCAAACAGAGGATAGAGTACGAACCTTTACACTTTTAATTATTTGTCCTTTTCCGCTTTCAACAGATAAGCTATTATATATTCCAGAAGGATAAACAAGGTTAGTTTGTTGAACCATTCCATCATTAATTAAAGCTTCCACCGAACTCTTATCTACAAACAAGGTCAGTGATACTGCATTGGAAGAAAGGTTAAGAGGTGAATATAATACTTTTCCGAATTCCGATGAAAAAGAAACTTCACCTGATTGAGTCCTGTCAATAATGAAAGACTTGTCCGCACGATTTAAACTAATAGGATATTTATCCCCCTTTTCATTGCTTAAAGTCAATGTAAGATTTTCATTATCTGCAATATCCATATTAATTTGTAGCTCATAAGCATCTTCATTATTATCAATTGCATAAGTATTATCGGATGCCGAAATCGTTTTCCATTCTCCTGCAATAGCATCAACCTCTTTCACAATTCGGGAAGTAATTATTGGCCTACCGTCTGCATCCTTTTGCAATGCCAATTCTCTAGGTAATGTCATACCACCACGCCAAGTCATTGAAGGTACAACTCCGGCATATTGCCAATTACTCATCCAAGCTATAAACAAATGTCGTCCGTCGGGTACATTATTCCACGTAACACCGGCGTAGTTATCCTTGCCGTAATCTATCCAAAGCGGATAAGGAAGGTTGTCAGCCTTAAAAGTAACTCCGTCAAAATCGCCTACAAAATATTGTGTAGCCGAGCCTCCATTAGGACCCCCCGGATTAATACTGACTAAAAGCACCCATTTCTTTTGACCGTTATAATCCATCTGTATTAAATCGGGGCATTCCCAAACTCCACCGTGAGCGCCTATGCCGTCACCAAAGTCACTTAGTTTCTTCCACTCTTTCAAATCAGAGGAACTGTAAAAGGTTATTGTCTGCCCTGTTGCGAGTGACATAATCCATTTACTACCGGCTGCATACCAAAAGACTTTCGGGTCGCGAAAATCGGGTTTGGCATCATCTTTCAATACAGGATTGTTCTTATATTTAATAAAAGTACGTCCTTTATCCAAACTATAAGCCAAACTTTGAGTCTGTTTCTGACCGTTGGAAGTGTAAACGGCTATCATGGCATCTTTGCCAAAGCCTGCTGTATTATCTCGGTCAATCACAATGCTACCCGAAAATATTTCCCCATTTGCATCTTTAGTAAGGGCAACAGGCAGATGTTCCCAATGCATCAAATCCTTAGTCACGGCATGTCCCCAGCTCAAATTTCCCCAAACACTCCCCATCGGGTTGTACTGATAGAACAAGTGATATTCGCCATCTAAATAAGCCATGCCGTTAGGATCGTTCGTCCAATATGTTTTCGGTGTAAAGTGAACTGACGGACGATAAGCCTCGTCATAATATGTATTAGTATCTATAGAAAGAGCGTCTTTTTCATCATCCGAACAAGCGGCAATGAATGTCAATAAAAGACCGGTTGTTACTGCTGCCAGAGCTTTGCTGGCAGCAGTGTGATATAATGATTTTATCATATAGGTTCTTGCTATTTAGTTTTCAAATATTCTATCGCATTATGAGTTGTTTGTTCTATGTTTTTCTGATATGGATTAACACTACGGTTCTGGTTCCATTCAAAAGCACCGATACCTATGGCAATAGCCGTACCTTTAAACTCTTCGGTTGGCAAAGTTTCATAATTTGCCATCATAAAATAATCATTAATGCCGTCCCATGTTGCAAGGATACGTATCTGGCTGTCTTCCGATATTTTCACATAAGCATTTTCATCTGTATTATTCATATTATAATACATGCACAAGTCTTTGTAAATTGAATTATGGTTTTCTTTCCAACCTGCACCAATCAAAGGAATTACTTTCTTGCCATCCATCCATTTCCATTCAAGTCCGCGATAGATAGGATGTGAAGTCTCGTCATGTGCTTTACCTATATATACATTCATATTCCAAGTATCTCCATTGTCAAATCCGTCACCACTCGTAAACTCCGTATTGAATTTAGCTTTCATACGCCCAATTGTATACAGGTAAGCAACAGCATGAGTATTCAGCAATAATCCACCGCCGTCTATATGGAACTTCTTTATAGCCTCCACTACCGAAGGATCTAGTGATTCTGCCGGAAGGTCTGTTGTTTGCTGCGAATCACGAATCCACCACAACACACGGTATTGGGATAAATCGGCTCCATTGGCTATTTCATCGAATGACAGATACTCACCCGTAGGATAATTATTAAAGAACCAATCAGCGGCAGCTTTTTCATCATCATCCGTAATGCCGTCACGAGTAGGAGTGACCCCCAAGAAAGCAACTTTCGTTTTACCTACACGAATATCAGTATAAACACTTTCCGAAGACTGACCTTCTTCATTGAAGCTGACCACTCCGATCGTATATTTCTTGTTCGCTGCATTCTCTATGGTATAGTTAACCGCATCACCTTTTAACTCTATCTTCTTATTATCATACCGTACTTCCACTTTCGACAATTTTTCATTCGGAAGCACCCATTTAATTTGTATGTTGTTAGTTCCGTCTACTTGTTGTGCTATTACATCCTGAACCGATGCGCCTCCTTCACGGGTAAAAGAAATTGTTTGTCCGGTAGAGTAATTGCCTTTGCTATCTATTACCTTAAAAGTAAGGCGATAATCTTTACCCACTTTAATAACGCCGTATTTATAAGAAGTAGGATTCCCTGTTACAACAAATGTGCCGTCGGTTCCACTCACTCTTACCTGCAAATCATCGTTATGTGAAGGCAAATTCCAACTTACGCGCAATGTATCGTCATCAACTTTATATTGCAAATCAGATAATTCTCCCACAATGGGTGCGGCAATTTTTTCCTCCCTGTCATAGCAACCGCTCAGCAAGAGGAGAGAAACAAGACTATATAATAAATATTTCTTTTTCATAATTCATTCTTTAATTAGTAACCGTAATTCTGTTTATAAACCTGTTTACTGAAATTAATCTGCTGTTGGGGAATTGGCACATACTCCGCTCTATTCTTCTCAAAATGTGCATCTTCATAATATGTGCGTTTGGGGGCTTCTTCTTTATAGAAAGTATTTATTACAGAATCGGCTATTCCCCAACGAACCAAATCAAAGAAACGCTGACTTTCCATAGCCAATTCTAGACGACGTTCCCAACGCAGTGCCTCACGGGCATAAGGTTTCGTCCAATTACAATTCACATTATCTACATACAAAGCAATATCCACATTTTCGGCATAGTCTATCAAACCAGTACTCTTCTTGGCACGTTCACGAATTTCGTTTATTAAAGGCAGAGCCTCTTTCTCGCGATCGAGCTCAATCAAGGCTTCGGCACGCATCAGCACTACATCTGCGTAACGTATCACGATTTTATTTTTCGTATTGGCACGGAAAGGATCAATCAGCACAGAAGAAGGATCATTCAATGCCACATTCTCTTTCAAAGAAGAATACAAGCCGTATACAGCTTTATTACGAGTCCATGATTCATCAAAAATATTTTTCTTATCATATTTATAAGGAACACCGGGTAATGCTACTGTGTGATATAACCGCGGGTCTACTTTATCTGTATTTGCATTATAATCGGCTTTATTATAATCCGAGAATTCAGGCAATCCATTGACTGTTTTATATGCATTTACCAAATTTTGGCTCGGTTTCTGGAAATCACATGAACCTGAAAACTTCATTGGTACATTTAAAGCATCACTGAAATTGAGGCGTCCGTACAAAGTACCGTCATCTGTTGAGTGCTGAATGGCAAACAAAGATTCTTTTCCGTTCTCATAACTTCCCGGCAAGAAGTTGTAAGCAAAATCATCCTCCAAACCATAATCGGAACTCATTACTTCATTCGAAAAAGTAAGTACCTGTTTCAAATCTTCCGCATTGATTTCGGTTACATTATGTTTTTCGTCCTGACGGTATGCCTTATATAGATAAGTCTTGGCTAAATAAGCAGCTGCAGAATATTTGTTGGCACGTCCCACGTCAGTTCCCTGCGATTCGGGTAGGTTGTCATAAGCAGCTTTAAAATCATCGGCTATCTTTTGCCAAAGTTCATCGTTTGACAAAGCTATATTCGATATTGTTCCATAGTCTTCTATCGCAACCGTCTCATCTATATAAGGAATACTTTTGAAAAGCACTTTTAGCAAGAAGTAAAAATGACCACGGATAAAACGGCATTCGCCGATACGTATTTTTTTATTCGGGAAATCCTGTTCGCTCACATTGTTCAAACTGCGTAAAGCATTGTTTGCACGAGAGATGGCAATGTAGCAATTGTACCATAAGCCATCCGGTTCACCAAAGTTTGCTGTTATATTGGAAGATGTCTCATAAAAATGAAAATCCTGAATATCCGATTCGTCGCGTCCTCCTTTATAGGCATCGTCAGAGCGCACATTGCCATAAGGCCAAAGATTAAAAGGTATGTCATAGTGGTCATTTCCCAACATGGAATAAGCCGAAATAACTAGTTTGTCTAATTGTTCCACTCCCGAAACACTTTCTTCATCAAGTATTCCATTCGGATTCATATCCAGAAAATCCGAACATCCTGCAAACAAGAAACTACATGCAGCAAGTAGAGATAAATATTTCTTTTTCATAATCTGTATCAATTTAAAGTTCATTAGAATGAGATATTAGCTCCAACAGTAAAACTCATTGGAATAGGATAGCCGAAAGCAGGATTTTCAGGGTCGATTCCTGTAAAGCTCTTACTTTTTATCGTCAGCAGATTCTGTCCGCTGACATATAAACGGAACTTATCCATTTTCACTTTGAAAGCCCACCGTTTGGGTAATGTATATCCCAACTGCAAGGTTCTTAGTTTCAAGTATGAACCGTTTTCTATAAAATAAGTAGACAAACGGTTTTCCCAGTTGGTGTCTGTTGCTGAAATAGCAGGAATGTCACTGTCGGGATTGGATGGGCTCCATGCATCGAGCAATCTGCGTCCCTTGTTCGAACCAGTTTCGCGCACACTCCAGAAGTCGGTATGGTATTTCTGGATATTCTCTACATCGATATTAAATACTCCCTGCCAGAACATAGTCAGGTCAAAGTTACGGTATTCGAGGTTTATGTTCAAACCATAAATAAAGTCAGGATGCTGAACGGCAATCCAAGTACGGTCTTTATCTGTGATTTTGCCATCCCCATTCAAGTCACGGTAGCGGATGCGTCCCAATCCCTTACCGTCTTGTTCGGCTGCATTGTCCACATCTTCTTGTGTTTTGAAGATGCCGTCCGCCACATAACCATAAAGAGAATTCAACGGATGCCCCAAGATATTGTCTTTATCGCCGTCACCTCCATAAGAGTTCTGCACATCGGCAGGAAGTTTGGTTACTTTATTGCGGTAAGTTGAAATGTTTGCATTTATATCATAAGCCATTCCGAAACGCGTTTTATTACGGTAGCCGAGATTGAATTCCAATCCCCAGTTCTCCATGGATGCGCCATTTATCCAACGATTACCGCCTTCACCAATGGCTGCAAGATAGGGAGGCTTCACCAAAATGTCTTTGGTCTTTTTCATGTAATATTCGGCAGAGCCGTAAAGGCTTTGGTTGAACAAACCGAAATCAAGACCGATATTAGTCTGTGTTGTTGTTTCCCATTTCAGGTTGTCATTTCCACGCTGATTCATTTTAAATCCGGAAAGAAGCGTACCTGTTCCTTTGCCCGTTATGTTATAGGCAGTTCCGAGAACTGCTCCCCATGTAGGATCACCTATTCCGTAGTCTGTGGTATAGATGTTATAAGTAGCATAGTTGTCTATTTCCTGATTACCTGTCTGTCCCCAGCCGAAGCGAAGCTTCAAGTCGGATATTACATCTGTATTGTCTTTAATAAAGGCTTCTTCGCTTAAGCGCCATCCGAGTGAGAAGGCAGGGAAAGTACCGAAGCGGTTGTTCTTACCGAAACGGGAAGAACCGTCATAACGAACCGTGGCAGATACCAAATAACGTTCGGCAAATGAATAGTTTATCTTTCCAAAATAAGACATCAACGCATATCCGGTGGAACTGCCTGTGGATACTGACTTTCCGGTACCGAGGTCAGGCCACATCGTTTCGGGAGTTTCCACTTCGAAACCTTCACGATAAGCCGCAAAGTCTGTGTTTTGCTCTTTAAACAACTCCACACCTGCCAATACATCCATGCGGTGCTTCCCTATTTCGAACTGATAGGTAGCTGTGGCGTTCCAGTTCCATTTCAACCAATGTCCCTGATTCAGTTTTACTGAATTGACATCATTCTTCAACTTTCCAGACTCATACTTCTTGTTTAAATCTCGGCGAAAAAAGTTTCCATAGTCCAGACCGAAGTTGGTACGGAGTTCCAAACCTTTCAACGGTTTGACAGACACATACGCATTACCAAAAGTACGCCAATAAGAATAACGGTTATCTTTCACGGCATCCACCAAACGGACAGGATTCTGACGGTCATTCATCGAACCGATAGGTCCGCCCCACTTTCCGTTCTCGGTATAGACAGGAATAATAGGCAATGCTTGCAGGGCAGCGTCAAGTACTCCACCGGGAGCTTCTACTTCATGAGTGTTGTTGAAAGTGAAATTCTCACCGATAGTCACGATATCATTAAAGAGTTTATAACTTGTGTTCACACGTGCCGATAAGCGGTCGAATTCACTGTTCTTGATGATACCGTCATTCTTCAAATATCCCAAAGAAAAGAAATAATTACCTTTCTCCGTGCCGTTGCTCACCGACAAATCATAATTCTGCATAATACCCGTGCTTGCCACAGCATCAAACCAATCAGTGTCCGAGGTACGCATGGTGCGTTCGCAGTCAATGAATTCCGGCAGAATGATTTTATTCAGGCGGGCATTTCCTTTATCATCATATCCCCAATCGAAAGTATAGCCTATACTGTTGGTATTCGGATCTTTTCCCGAGTTTATGTTTGCCTGCCAAAGTGCCTGTCCGTATTCATTCGTGTTGAGCATATCCATCTTTGAGGAATACCATGAAGTGGTGAGTCCGGCATTGAGGTCGACACGGATTTTTCCTTCCTTGCCTTGTTTGGTGGTAATGATGATAACACCGTTTGCCGCACGCGAACCGTAGATACTTGCCGAAGAAGCATCTTTCAACACCTGAATACTTTCAATATCAGAAGAATTCAGTTCATGCATGCCGGCTTTTGTAGGCACACCATCGATAATATAAAGAGGATCGTTGTTGTTCAGTGTGCCGACACCGCGAATGCGGATAGTAGCTTTGCCTCCGGGGTTACCGTCGGCAGTCACCATCATTCCGGCAACCTTTCCCTGCAAAGCGCGCATCGGATTATTTTCAGGCACTTTTTTCAGTTCATCCACTTTCACTACCGAAACTGCACCGGTCAAGTCCGCCTTGCGCTGAGTGGTGTAACCTGTTACCACAACCTCGTCAATCAGTTGTGCATCTTCTTCGAGAGTAATTTTTAGATTGGGTTGCGCTTTTACTTTAACGGTTTTAAAACCAATATAAGAAACGGTAAGTTCCGTACCGCTCGTTACGTTGAGGCTGAAGTTTCCGTTAAAGTCAGTGATTGTTCCGTTTGTTGTACCTGTCTGTACAACCGAAGCACCGATAATAGGCTCTCCGTCGGTGGCATACTTTACCGTTCCTTTTATTTGGATATTTTGCGCATAGGCAAAACCACATAATCCTAAAAGGAACATCATAATGCTAAGTTTTCTCATACATTATAAATTTATTGTTAACAATTATCTTGTGAATTCTCAAAACAGCTTTCCCGATCATATTTTGATATTGCAAAGTAAATGGATTGCATTGAAACAGGCTATAAAAAATGATACGGATGCTGCAAAATTTGTTTCGTGGTATGGAGCTGACTACGCTCAGGATATAGCCTGGTATCAATTTTAGCTGCATTTGTAACATTTGTATTAGCCCTTTTCGCTTTTATTCCTTTTCTTTGCAATGTGCTTTCCCGAGCATTAAGTGAGTTCATAAAGTAAACATTAAATTTAATACCTGATTTTGAAAATGAAGCATTACTCTCATAGAATACTTTCTCCTTTTTTGGGAAAGATTATTGTAACTTTTCTTATTATAATAATGAGTATCGGTATTTGTAGGGCACAGTCTGCCGGGCTGAAAATCCATTATCTGGGTGCAAACCACAGTTTGGTACAGGTACAGGAACTGCAGAAATACCTTTTGTTGCCGGTGGAAGAGGCTGCCCCCGAGGCTACTGTCAATGTATTGGTGAATAATAAGGCCGATCAAAGTTTTCAGGTTCGGTTGGCTGTCAACCGTATCGACTATCTTGTTCCGTTTGCTTTGGATCAGTATAGAGGTAAGACGGTAACTTTCGACATTCATACCGGCAACAGCCGTACCAATGTACGCGATGCCATGGCAGATGCCTGCTGGAAAGAACTGAAACTTTCCGATACGTTTGATGCCAACCGAGAAGTGTTCCGTCCGTTCTATCATCACACTCCTGTCTATGGTTGGATGAACGACCCCAACGGTATGTTCTATAAAGATGGAGAATATCATCTGTATTATCAGTATAATCCTTACGGCTCCATGTGGGGCAATATGAACTGGGGACATTCATCCAGCAAGGATTTGATAAGCTGGCAGCATCATCCGGTAGCCATACAACCCAACGGATTGGGCGCTGTGTTCAGCGGTAGCAGTGTGGTTGATAAGGATAATACGGCAGGTTTCGGAAAGGATGCCATCATTGCCATCTATACTTCAGCCGGTGCCAGCCAGATACAGAGCCTTGCATACAGTCTGGACAACGGAATGACTTTCCATGTTTATGAAAACAATCCTATCATTGCCGCCGATAAGGAGTGCCGCGACCCGAATATGTTCTGGCACGAAAAGAGCGGTAAATGGATTCTTGTTTTGGCGGCTGCACTGGAAAAGGAAATGTGGATATATTCCTCTCCCGATTTAAAGAACTGGACAAAGGAGAGCAGTTTCGGACATGGATATGGTGCGCAGGAGGGTGTATGGGAATGTCCGGACCTCATGGAATTGCCCGTGCGCGGAACAGACCGTACCAAATGGGTGCTGATTTGCAATATCAATCCCGGCGGTCCTTTCGGAGGCAGTGCGGCACAGTATTTTGTAGGCGATTTTGACGGGAAAACCTTTACTTGCGATACCAAGCCCGAAGTAACCAAGTGGATGGATTACGGAAAAGACCATTATGCTGCCGTATCCTGGAGTAATACGCCCGAGAAGCGGCATACCGTGATTGCCTGGATGAGCAATTGGCAATATGCCAACAACGTGCCTACCAGACAGTTCCGTAGTGCCAACACATTGCCGCGCGACATTGAATTGTACGAAGGCAGTGACGGCGAACTTTATCTGGTCGCAACGCCTGCACCGGAAGTAAACGCATTGCGTACGGGCAAAGCATTGAAATACGGCGCTTTCTCCGCCGGAACAAAGAAGGTATCTCGGAAACTGCCGGTCGAAAACAGCGGTATCTGTGAGATTAATCTCGAACTGGCTCCCCGCTCGGCCGATAAAGTATACATTACGTTGTCCAATGATAAGGATGAACAGACTGTAATGACTTACGACTTGAGGAACTCCACATTCAGCATGGACCGTACTGCAAGCGGACTTACGGATTTCAATAAGGACTTTCCTGCCATAACAGTAGCTCCGTGTCCGGCAGAAGCCAAGCAACGCCTGCGTCTGTTTATAGACCGTTGCAGCATCGAAGCTTTCGAGGGTGACGGGCGTTTTGCCATGACAAACCTTGTATTTCCGCAGCATCCTTACACTACTATTTCCATTGCCGTTGATAAAGGACGTTGCAAAGTCAATGACCTGACTGTAAATCCTTTAAAAGTTAATAACTAAATTTCGATATCTTATGAACAATAATAATAATTCGCTTGCAAAGCTGCTTCCCATGATGCTTTGCTTCTTCGCCATGGGGTTTGTAGACCTTGTAGGCATCGCTTCCAACTATGTGAAAGCTGATTTGAACCTGACCGATTCCCAGGCAAATATATTCCCCTCTCTTGTATTCTTCTGGTTCCTTATCTTCTCCGTGCCCACGGGTATGCTGATGAACCGCATCGGACGCAAAAAAACGGTGCTTCTCAGTTTGGTCGTGACTTTTGCATCCTTGTTGTTGCCGGTTTTTGGAGACGGGTATGCGCTGATGCTGATTTCGTTTTCGCTATTGGGTATCGGCAATGCGCTGATGCAGACATCGCTCAATCCGCTGCTCTCCAATGTCGTCAGTGGCGAGCGGTTGGCAAGCTCGCTGACTTTCGGACAGTTTGTAAAGGCTATCGCTTCTTTCCTCGCTCCTTATATAGCCATGTGGGGGGCTACACAGGCTATCCCTTCGTTGGGGATGGGCTGGCGAGTGCTGTTTCCCATTTATATGGTGATAGCGGTTGTCGCTATCCTGTGGCTGGGCACTACATCTATTCATGAGGAAAAGGAAGAAGGGCGTCCTTCTACTTTCGGCGAATGTCTTGCTTTGTTGGGAAAGCCATTCATACTGCTTTGTTTCTTGGGCATCATGTGCCATGTGGGTATCGATGTAGGTACAAATACCACTGCACCCAAGATATTGATGGAACGTTTGGGCATGTCGCTTGCCGATGCCGGATTCGCAACAAGTCTTTATTTTATTTTCCGTACGGCAGGTTGCTTTCTCGGAGCCTTTATTTTGCAGAAACTGTCTGCTCGAACTTTCTTCGGAATCAGTGTGTTATGTATGTTGGTGGCAATGGTAGGGCTGTTCGTTTTTCATGAGATGACAATGATATATGTGTGTATCGCTCTGATTGGTTTCGGCAATTCGAATATCTTCCCGATTATTTTCTCGCAGGCGTTGCTGGCAATGCCGCAGAAGAAGAACGAGGTTAGCGGACTGATGATTATGGGTTTGTTTGGCGGTACGATATTCCCGCTTGCTATGGGTGTGGCAAGTGATGCTATCGGTCAAAGCGGTGCGGTAGCTGTAATGACGGTGGGGGTACTGTATTTGTTTTTCTATATGATGAAAATCAAACGCTGACTTTTCCGTTCTTTGCAATAACGATGATAATATGTAAAACTATAAAATTAATTACCATGAATCAGATTGTAGTAGGAATGGGTGAGGCGCTTTGGGATTGCCTGCCCGAAGGAAAGAAAATCGGCGGTGCTCCGGCAAACTTTGCCTATCATGTATCACAATTCGGTTTTGACAGCCGTGTAGTCAGTGCAGTAGGTATTGATGCCGACGGTGATGAAATACTGGATGTTTTTGCGCAGAAAGGCTTGCGTACACAGATTGAGCGTGTACCTTATCCTACAGGTACGGTGCAGGTAACGCTCGATGCGGTGGGGGTGCCTTGTTATGAAATAAAGGAAGGGGTTGCATGGGACAATATACCTTTTACGGACGAGTTGAAACGTTTGGCCCTGAACACGCGCGCCGTATGTTTCGGCTCTTTGGCGCAGCGCAATGAGGCCAGCCGCATTACGATAAACCGTTTTCTCGATACCATGCCCGATGGTGCGGAACAGTTGAAGATATTCGATATCAACCTGCGTCAGGGATTTTATACCAAAGAGATTCTTTGTGACTCCATGCGCCGTTGCAACGTGTTAAAAATAAATGATGAAGAACTGGTGACAATCAGCCGTATATTCGGCTATCCGGGTATAGATTTGCAGGATAAGTGCTGGATTCTTCTTGCCAAATACAATTTGAAAATGCTTATTCTTACTTGCGGCACGAACGGCAGCTATGTGTTTACTCCGGGAGTTGTATCTTTCCAGGAAACTCCGAGAGTGCCCGTTGCCGATACGGTAGGCGCAGGCGATTCGTTTACCGCCGCCTTTACTTCGGCTATTCTTAGCGGCAAACCGGTGCAGGAGGCTCATAAGCTGGCAGTGGAAGTTTCCGCTTATGTATGTACGCAGAGCGGGGCGATGCCGGAATTACCGCAAATATTGAAAGACAGAATATAATTTTTCTTATCTTTGCTCATCTGCAATTACTTAAACCAGCGAAAGAAGATGAGACGATATATTTACCTGTTACTGTTTGTTCTGTCGGTATGCGGCGGCATGGTGACTTCCTGTTCCCGGCATGAAGTACGTTTCCGTATCGGAGTGTCGCAATGCAGCGATGACGAGTGGCGTCACCAGATGAATAATGAGATGTTGCGTGAAGCTCTTTTCTACGATGGCGTAGAAGTGGAGATACGTACAGTGAAAGATGATAATGCCAGGCAGGCGGAGGATATCCGGCACTTTATAGAGGCGGGAGTGGATTTATTGATAGTCGCTCCCAATGAAGCCGAACCCATAACCCCGGTTGTAGAAGAAGCCTACGACCGGGGTATTCCCGTTATTGTGGTAGACCGCAGAATCCTTTCCGAAAAATACACCGCTTATGTCGGTGCGGACAATTACGAAATAGGCAAGGCGATAGGCAGGTATGTATCCAATATGCTTCATGGGAAAGGTACGGTGGTGGAAATTGCGGGACTGGCGGGTTCTACTCCTGCCATAGACCGCCATGAAGGATTTATGAGCGTCATATCCGCTTGCCCGGACATCCGTCTGCTGGCAAAGGAAGACGGGGCTTGGCTGCGTTCGCGGGCGGAAGAGAGAATGGATACTTTGCTCGCCCGCTTTCCGGAAATTGATGTGGTCTATGCTCAAAACGACCGTATGGCTGCCGGTGCCTATGCAGCCGCCATGCGCCGGAAAAGGGAAAAGGGCATGCGCTTTGTCGGCACAGACGCCATTCCCGGCGAAGGCTATGGGGTGGAGCAAGTGCTTTCGGGCGAATTGGATGCGACATTTATCTATCCCACAGGCGGAGACCGTGTGATGCAGATTGCGATGGATATTCTGAATAAGCGTGACTTTCCCCGCGAAACGATTCTGAGCACTTCGGTGGTGGACCGTGATAATGCGCCCATCATGAAGATGCAGACTGCCCACATCAGTTCACTCGATGAGAAGATTGAAACCCTGAACGGAAAAATCAGCCGATACCTGGCACGCTATGCCACGCAGCAGGTTGTTCTGTACGGCAGTCTGCTGGTACTTCTGCTGGTTGTGGGATTGTTGGTTGCCGTTTATCTTTCCTTGCGTACAAAGAACCAGCTGAACCGTGAACTTTCCCGCCGGAAAGAGCAATTGGAGCAGCAACGCGACCAACTGGAGCAGCAGAAAAACCAGATGGAACAACTGTCGCGTGAGCTGGAGGCTGCCACGCATGCCAAGCTGGTGTTCTTTACCAACGTTTCCCATGACTTCCGTACACCTTTGACCCTGATTGCCGACCCTGTGGAGCAACTTCTTGCCGATCGTTCTATCAGCGGACAGTCACATCAACTGCTGGAGCTGATGAAGAAGAATGTACATATACTTCTGCGCCTCGTCAATCAGATTCTCGATTTCCGCAAGGTCGAGAACGGACGCATGGAACTGCATCTTGAACCGTTCGACTTGCTGGAGAGCTTCAAAGGGTGGAATGATTCGTTTCGTATGGCTCTGCTTAAGAAGCATATCGCTTTCAGCTTTGAACCGGCTTCCGGAGTAGACTATCGAATGCTGGCGGATGCCGGGAAAATGGAACGTATCTACTTCAATCTTCTTTCCAATGCGGTGAAGTACACGCAGGAGAATGGAAAGATTGTGGTACGCCTCGAAGCGGAAGACAACCATTTCCGTTTGTCGGTATTCAATTCGGGCAGCTATATTTCTACCACTGATGTAGAGGTCATTTTTGAACGCTTCTATCAGGTAGACGGACATCAGGCCGGTACAGGTATCGGTCTTGCCCTGGTGCGTGCTTTTGTGGAAATGCATGGCGGCAATATCATGGCGCACAGCAATGAGAAAGGAACTACTTTCACCGTTACTCTTCCGAAGCGGGATATATCGCAGTATCATCCTGCCGTACCGGCATTGGCTGCCGATGAGAAAGAGATTTCGTCTACGTTGGTGGATGCGGAAATCCAGTCAGGGGATGAGGTTCTGGAAGAAGATTGTCCGATTGTGCTTGTCATTGATGATAATGCCGATATTCGCCATTATGTGAAGTCTTTGCTTGTTAAGGAATTCCGTGTGCTGGATGCGGCGGATGGGGCAACAGGCATTCGTCTTGCCATGAAATACGTGCCTGATGTGATTGTTTCCGATGTCATGATGCCTGGCATGGACGGGATAGAGTGCTGCCGTCGTCTGAAAGGGGAATTGCAGACTTGCCATATTCCGGTTATCCTGCTTACTGCCTGCTCGCTCGACGAACAGCGTATTCAAGGCTATGACGGTGGAGCGGATTCTTACATATCCAAGCCTTTCAATTCGCAACTGCTGCTTTCGCGCATCAGAAATCTTATAGCCAACCACAAACAGCTGAAACAGTTTTTCGGTGATAACCAGTCGATAGAGAAAGAATCTGTCAGCGAACTTGACAAGGACTTCGTTACCCGCTTCAAGACTCTGGTGGGGGAGAAGATGAAAGATCCGGAACTGAATGTTGAGGATTTGGGCCGTGATATGGGGATGAGCCGTGTACAGCTTTACCGTAAACTGAAGTCGCTCACAAACTATTCCCCCAATGAACTGCTGCGCCGGATGCGCCTGAAGAAAGCCGCTTCCTTGCTTGCCGCCTCCGATATGAATGTGGCCGAGATTGCCTATGAGGTAGGTTTCTCGTCACCGTCTTATTTCACGAAATGCTATAAGGAGCAGTTCGGTGAGAGCCCCACGGATTTTCTGAAACGGAAAGGATAAAACATCCTTAGCTTATCCGGATAATAAACCAATCACAATATATTCATTCTTTCCTTTATAAACGAATAGAGACTGCATCCGGCTTGCGGAGCAGTCTCTATTTTAGTATTATTTCAATTCTTGAAATTATTCGGCAACTTCAGCGCCCCAGTTTTCTTTGGACAGACGCTTGTAGCTGTTGTAACGCCATTTAGCGTTTTCTTCGGCAGCCTTGAACAGCTCTTCGGCTTCCTGCGGATATTGTTTCATTACGGATGCGTAACGAACCTCACCCTTCAAGAAGTCCTGGAAGCCCGACCAATCCGGTTCTTTGCTATCCAGCGTGAACGGATTCTTACCTTCAGCTTCCAGAGCCGGGTTGTAACGCCACAAGTGCCAGTAACCGCACTTAACGGCTTTCTCTTCTTCTGCCTGGCTCTTACCCATACCAGCCTTCAAACCGTGGTTGATACACGGAGCGTAAGCGATGATGAGTGACGGACCGGGATATGCCTCTGCTTCGCGGATAGCCTTCAAAGTCTGAGCCTGGTCGGCACCCATAGCGATTTGAGCAACATATACATAACCGTAAGTAGTAGCCATCAGACCGAGGTCTTTCTTGCGTACACGCTTACCGGCAGCAGCAAACTTGGCGATAGCGCCTACCGGAGTAGCCTTGGAAGACTGACCGCCTGTGTTGGAGTAAACCTCAGTATCCAGGACGAGGATGTTTACGTCCTTACCGCTGGCGATTACGTGGTCGAGACCGCCGTAGCCGATGTCGTAAGAAGCACCGTCACCACCGATGATCCACTGGCTGCGTTTAACCAGGTATTGAGACAGACCGGCGATGGTCTTGCAGCAATCGCATTTGTCCTTGGCAGCTTCTACCATAGGAATGATCTTTTCAGCCAGTTCCTTAGTCTTGTCTGCATCGTACATGTTTTCAATCCAAGCCTGGAATACTTCCTTGTATTCAGCCGGAGTACCTTCCGCTGCAATAGCTTCTTCCATAGTCTTCACGATACGTGCGCGCATCTTTTCGTTAGCGAGCTCCATACCCAGACCGAATTCGCAGAAGTCCTCGAACAGTGAGTTAGCCCAAGCAGGACCATGACCCTTTTCGTTCTTTGTATAAGGAGTAGAAGGAACGGAACCTGAATAGATAGAAGAACATCCGGTAGCGTTGGCAACCATTTCGCGGTCACCGAACAACTGGGAAATCAGTTTCACATACGGAGTCTCACCGCAACCGGAGCAAGCGCCTGAGAACTCGAACAGCGGAGTTGCAAACTGAGAGTTCTTCACGTTAGCCTTGATGTCAACCAAGTGTTGTTTGCTCTTCACGTTTTCCACGCAGTAAGTCCAGTTGGCAGCTTCGGCCAGTTGGCTTTCAAGATGCTTCATGGTAAGAGCCTTGCCACCCTTCTTCGGGTTGCCCGGACAGATGTCGGCACAGTTACCGCAACCCAGACAGTCGAGAACGTCTACCTGCATACGGAATGTCATGCCTTCGAATGCCTTACCTACTGCTTTCAGTTGAGCGAACTCAGCACCCTTCTGCTCTTCAGCGTCGAGTACGAACGGACGGATAGAAGCGTGAGGACAAACGTAAGCACACTTGTTACACTGGATACAGTTTTCAGGATTCCATTCGGGAACGAAAGCTGCCACACCGCGTTTTTCGTACTTAGCCGTACCTTGTTCCCAAGTACCGTCTTCGATACCCTTGAATGCAGATACTTTCAGCAAGTCACCGTCCTGTGCATTGATAGGACGAACCACTTCGTTGATGAATGCGGGGTCGTTGTTTTCTGCTTTGGCATCATCAGGCAGGTTAGCCCATGCCGGGTCAATAGCCAGAGTCTTGTATTCGCCGCCACGGTCTACGGCTGCGTAGTTCTTGTTTACTACGTCTTCACCCTTCTTGCCGTAAGACTTGACGATGAATTTCTTCATCTGCTCAACAGCCTGTTCTACAGGAATTACACCTGTGATACGGAAGAATGCAGACTGGAGAATGGTGTTGGTACGGTTGCCCAAACCGATTTCCTGTGCAATCTGAGTTGCGTTGATGTAGTAAACGGAGATATTGTTCTGTGCAAAGTATTTCTTTACTCTGTTAGGCAGGTTCTTAGCCAGCTCTTCACCTTCCCAGATGGTGTTCAGCAAGAATGAACCGTTCTTGCGCAGACCGCGGGTTACGTCGTACATGTGCAGGTAAGCCTGAACGTGGCAAGCCACAAAGTTCGGAGTGTTTACCAAGTATGTAGAACGGATCGGAGTGTCACCGAAGCGCAGGTGAGAGCAAGTGAAACCACCTGATTTCTTGGAGTCGTAAGAGAAGTAAGCCTGGCAGTGCTTGTCGGTGTTGTCACCGATAATCTTAACCGAGTTCTTGTTGGCGCCTACTGTACCGTCGGCTCCCAAACCGTAGAACTTAGCCTCGAACATGCCTTCGCCGCCCAATGCGATTTCTTCTTCCTGAGGAAGAGAAGTGAAAGTAACGTCGTCCACAATACCGATAGTGAAGTGGTTCTTCGGCATCGGCATAGCCAGGTTCTTGTAAACTGCGATGATTTGTGCAGGAGTGGTATCCTTGGAACCCAGACCGTAACGGCCGCCTACGATAACCGGAGCGTTTTCCGTGCCGTAGAAGCAGTCTTTTACATCGAGGTACAACGGTTCGCCGTTAGCACCCGGTTCCTTCGTACGGTCGAGTACGGCAATCTTCTTGGCAGTTTTGGGAACGGCAGCCAGGAAGTGCTTGGCAGAGAACGGACGATACAAGTGAACGGCAACCAAACCAACCTTTTCGCCGTTGGCAACGAGGTAGTCGATGGCTTCACGGGCAGCTTCCGTTACAGAACCCATAGCGATGATTACGCGTTCTGCATCTTCTGCACCGTAGTAATCGAACAAACCGTACTTGCGGCCTGTGATTTTGGAAATCTCGTTCATGTATTCCTCTACGATAGCGGGAACAGCTTCGTAGTAGTTGTTGCAGGATTCGCGGTGTTGGAAGAAGTGGTCGGGGTTTTCGGCCATACCGCGGGCAACCGGGTTCATCGGGTTCAGTGCACGTGCACGGAATTCAGCCAATGCTTCCTGGTCGATAAGCGGAGCGAGGTCTTCGTTCTCCAGCATTTCAATCTTCTGGATTTCGTGAGAAGTACGGAAACCGTCGAAGAAGTTAACGAACGGTACGCGGCTCTTGATAGTAGAAAGGTGAGCGACACCCGCCAGGTCCATAACTTCCTGTACGGAACCTTCGGCCAACATGGCGAAACCTGTCTGGCGTGCAGACATTACGTCCTGGTGGTCACCGAAGATACACAGCGCATGGCTTGCCAAAGTACGTGCGGATACGTGGAACACGCAAGGCAGGAATTCACCGGCAATCTTGTACATGTTCGGTATCATCAGCAACAGACCTTGTGAAGCGGTGTACGTTGTAGTCAGCGCACCGGCTTGCAAAGAACCGTGAACGGCGCCGGCAGCACCACCTTCGGATTGCATTTCCTGTACCAATACTGTTTCGCCGAAGATGTTTTTACGACCTGCGGCAGCCCATTCGTCTACGTATTCAGCCATCGTAGAAGAGGGTGTGATAGGGTAGATGGCAGCTACTTCCGAGAACATATACGAGATATGTGCAGCAGCCTGGTTACCATCACAAGTAATGAATTTCTTCTGTTTAGTCATAACTAAATTGAATTTATTAAGTAAAAAAAACTCTTTGTCTGTAATTCTAATACAGGAAGCCGAACAGCCAGAGAGGTATCTGATTGCCCCGGCCTATCTCTGCCTTGTGCAATGCGTACGTCACTCCCGGATTGTTCTTGATCCTCATGCCTTCCTGACAAATCTTGAAAGGCATCACTTCATCCACCATGAACGAAATGTTCTTGTCGCCTTTGTTCACTTTGTGGTCTTTCCACATGGTGTTTACAAAGAACGTTTCCAGCACATCCTGCTCTTCCACCTTTACGGGGTAGATGGAGTACATCAGGTTGGAATTGTGCATCATTATCTTCGACGGCTTTTTGGGGAATTCTTCTCCTTTAGGATATACCATGTTGATAAGCCGTGCGTCGGCCAGATACTTGATGTAGTTCATCACCGTAGCTCTGGATGTCTGTATATCGTTGGCCAATTGGCTCACATTAGGCGCTTTCGGGCCGTCCACCGCCAACAAATATAGTAATTTTTTTATCTTTGACAGATATTTCAGCTCTATTTGTTTGATGAGCAGGATGTCCACTTCCACCATCATGTTCATCGTCTTCAGCAGATTCTCCGAGAAATTGCGCTTCTCGAGGAAAAAGGGGTAGAAGCCGTGGTGCATATAGTCCTGAAAATAGTCCAGCGGGCGTACTTTGGACAGGATGCCTTTGGCTATCTGTTCGTGGTTGCTCAGGATTTCTTCCAGTGAGTAGGCGTGGAACTTCATGTCGGTCTGCAGGTTCAGATACTCACGGAAGGAGAAACCGCGCAGGTTGTAACTTTTCGCAATGTCGCGCAACTCCAGATTTTCCTCTTTCAGGCGCATCACGGACGAGCCGGTGAATACAATCTTCAGATTGGGAAAACGGTCGTAGCACAGGCGCAGCTCCTTGCTCCAGTCGGGGTGCTTGAACACCTGGTCTATCAACAATACCTTTCCGCCGCGGCGCTGGAATTCGTAAGCGAAGTCCACCAGGCTGTGACCGGAGAAGTAGAAGTTGTTCATGTTGATAAAGAGGCAGGAGCGGTCGGTACCGAATTTCTCTTTGGCATATTGCAGCAGGAATGTGGTCTTGCCTACGCCTCGGGTGCCTTTGATACCGATAAGACGGTCGTTCCAATCAATCTCATCCATGAGGTCGCGGCGAACGGGGGCATTTGTATGCTCTACCAGATAAGCGTGTGTTCGGTAAAATGCTTCCATGCTTTAAATTCGGTTTATCGGGCGACAAATATACGCCTTTTTTATAGAATTGCAAAGTAGAGATAGCAAAATATCTTATTTCATAGTTAAGTTTTATATATTTGTATGCTGTTCTTTTTCTCTGTAAGTTTGCAGTTCCGAATAATTATGAACTATAACCGATGAAACTATATCTTTTCAATCCGGATTCAGACCTTGCGCTTGCCAATAACGAAGCGAATTACATAGCCCCGGCTTCCGCCCGCCGTATGGCGCAGGACATGGCTTTGTTGCCGATATGGTATGCCGCTCCGGGCAGTGCGGTACTGGCGCCTTCTGCTTACAATGCGGATTTCTTGAAGCGGATGCGGGAACTCTTCGGGGTACAGGTGCGACTGGCCACCGAGCCTGAGTTGCCCGATTATGCCGAAGCCCGAATTGTGCCGTGGGGCTGGAATCCTGCCATCCGCAGGTTCTTTCTGAAAGGGGGAGTTCGTGAAGACAGACTGCCTTCTCCCCAACTTCTTGCGGAATACAGGCTGCTCTCTTCCCGTCTGCAGGCTGTGGCGGTGACCCGGTGCATGACGGACCGTTATCCCGAATGCACCTGCGGCGAACATACGCTCCTAAACAATATTGCGGATTGTGAACGCACGGTGAATGCAATGCACGCCTGCCTGCTCAAAGTACCCTGGTCGGGTAGCGGAAAGGGGCTGAACTGGTGCCTGCATGGGTTTACGAAGCCCGTCTCCAATTGGTGTGAACGGGTTTTGAGAGAGCAGGGGTGTCTTACGGCAGAACCCATATATAATAAGGTGAAGGATTTTGCGCTTGAGTTCTATTCGGACGGACAGGGCGAAGTGCGCTTTGCGGGCTATTCCGTGTTCTCCACCAATGAGCATGGCGCCTATACGGGCAATCTGCTTGCATCGGACGGACAGATAGAGGAAAGCATCGCGTGCTGTCTGTCCCTTGAGAAGTTGACGGGGATACGCGAAGCGCTGCGTGCGGAATTGGCCTCAATCTATGGGAACACGTATACCGGTTATCTGGGAGTGGATATGATGGTTTGCCGGTCAGACAAGGAGGACGGCTATTGTGTGCATCCTTGCGTGGAGATAAACATGCGTATGAATATGGGTGTTGTAGCCCGCTTGTTTTACGACAGGTTTGTGGCTCCCGGCAGTAAGGGATGTTTTGCTGTCGAATACGTTCCCGATAATGAAACATTGCGTGCACGGCACGAACAGGATATGCACGATTATCCGTTGACGGTGGAGCAGGGCAGACTTGCTTCCGGTTATCTGCCGTTAGTGCCCGTTACAGGTAAAAGTTGTTACAGAGTGTATGTCCGGATATGATTCTTGCTGGTGATGCATATTTCAAGTGGCTGGTACCTGATGTACCTGCCGCTTGGTACGTCAAGTACCTTACTAAGGTACACGTCCTACCATGGTAAGAAACACGTCGTACCACAGTCAGGTACGAGACGTACCAAATGAGGAATCCTTTTGGTACATGCATCCTTTTGATTATAAACGCATTGCCTTTGTGTTTCCTATTGGCAGACGGGACTTTCGTTGCCGCAACGGTCTACGGCGGTAACTGCAAAGTATTTCCGGGTGTTCCAGGGGCGGATAGGGGCATATATGTATTCGGTTCCCTGTATGCGTTGCGCCAGTATATTCTCCGGGTTGGCGGTATCTACGGGATACGTATCGGAACCGTAGACTACATAGGTCGGCGCATTCCGCTTATCGTTGTCAGTGGCGGCTTGCCAGGTGATTTTCCAATATCCGTCGGCCAGCTTCCCGATGTTGAGTTGCGTGGGGGCGGTTGGCGGCACATTGTCTATCCACGGCATGGCGGGTTGCAGGGCGGGGGCGGTGTAGTAGTTCTCTTGAAGTATGTCATACAACCCCTGCGTATTGTCCATAAGGTACTTCACGCGGTAGTGGCCTTCGCCCGCCAGGCCGTGTGCACGGGTGAAGTTTATCTGCCGTTCCACCTCGTCCACAGTCCAGTTGCCTTCGCCGGGGTCGAGGAAGTAGATGCCCAGTCCGGGAATAATCTGCCGGCCGTTGCTTTGTTCCTGCCAGTCGAGGGCGAAAGGATAGAAGCCGTTGCCGCGGAAGTACATCATAGGATATATTTGGTCCTGTATGCCTTCGCCCAGCCAGCCTTGTACGTCCTGATAGACGGTGTGGAACGCATTCCAGCCGCGCGACGGATAGCGGGCGGTGTCGCGGTACTTACCTACGGGGCAGGTGCTCACCTTTACCCAGGGCTTCAGCGCCTTGACTCCTTTATAGAGATAACGGACTATTTCCGTGATATTGTCACGCCGCCATTGCGCGAGGTCGCGTCCGTTGCCGTACTTCTTATAGGTATAGCTGTCGGAGAAGCGCAGGGCATGTTCGGGGTAGCGCAGGTAATCGAAATGCACGCCGTCCACATCGTAACGTTCCACGACTTCGCGGACAAGGCTCATCAGGTATTCTTTGGTCTGCGGATGTCCGGGATTGAGGAAATACTCGCGTTTATAAGGTACGCAGATAGCGGGTTTGCGTTTGGTGACCGATGCCTTGCCGAGGGCGGCGACATGCTTGCGGTTGCCTAAAGGAATGGTCACCATCCAGGCGTGGCATTCCATACCGCGTTTGTGGCATTCGGCTACGGCAAAGGCAAGCGGGTCGTAGCCGGGGTTGCCATCGGTTTTTCCTGTCAGGATGGAGTTATAAGGCTCGATGGACGATTTGTAGAGCACATCGCCCCGCGTACGGGTTTGAAACAGTACGGTGTTGAAGTTGGCGGCTTTCAGTTTGTCCAGTATCTCTACGAGTTCGTCCTGCTGCTTGCGGATGCTTTCGGGCGTGGTGGCGCGGGTGCGGGGCCAGTCCAGTCCGTAGACGGCGGTGACCCATGCGGCACGTACCTCGTGCTTGGGCGGCCGCTGGGCGGCAAGGGGAAGAAGACAGAAGATATATAATAGTATAAGGCTTGATTTCTTCATGTTGCTGTCTTGTTTTCGGTAAATGATGATTTCTCCTCTGCGGTGAAACAAATTCCTTTTTACTTCTTTATTTCTGTTATATTTCACGGCGAAGATACGTAAATCACCTGATAAAATTGCGTAGTTTAGTTAGAAACCGTTACATTTGCATACATAAAATACATTATTAACACTTGCTGTATATTAAACATTAGCACGCCATGATTACATTTACGCTCTGCCTGCTGGCGTTGGTTGCAGGTTATTTCATCTACGGACGCTTTATAGAACACGTATTCGGACCGGACGACCGCAAGACTCCTGCTATTACCAAAGCCGACGGGGTGGACTATATCCCGCTGCCTACGTGGAAAATCTTTATGATACAGTTCCTGAATATCGCAGGCCTGGGACCTATCTTCGGTGCAATCATGGGAGCGAAATTCGGTTCGGCATCCTATCTGTGGATAGTGTTCGGTAGTATTTTTGCCGGGGCGGTGCACGACTATTTTGCAGGAATGCTTTCGTTGCGCAACGGGGGCGAGAGCCTGCCGGAGATTATAGGCCGTTATCTGGGCGTGACTACCAAGCAGGTGATGCGCGGATTTACCGTTGTCCTGATGATACTTGTGGGAGCCGTGTTTGTGGCAGGCCCTGCCGGACTGCTTGCCAGCCTGACGCCGGAAACGCTGGACACCGTTTTCTGGATTGTGGTGGTCTTTATCTATTATATACTTGCCACCTTGCTGCCGGTGGATAAGATTATCGGCAAGATATATCCGCTGTTTGCCATTGCGCTGCTGTTTATGGCGGTGGGCATTTTGGTTATGCTCTACGTGAAGCATCCGGCATTGCCGGAAGTATGGGACGGATTGCAGAATACCCATCCCAACGCTTCGGCGTTGCCTGTATTTCCCATTATGTTTGTCAGTATCGCGTGCGGGGCTATCAGCGGTTTTCATGCCACGCAAAGCCCTTTGATGGCACGCTGCATGACGAGCGAGCGCCATGGACGTCCCATATTCTACGGAGCCATGATTACCGAAGGCATCGTGGCCCTTATCTGGGCTGCCGCCGCTACTTGCTTCTTCCATGAAAACGGAATGGCGGAGACGAATGCCGCCGTCATTGTGGATGCCATTACGAAAGACTGGTTGGGAACAATCGGAGGTGTACTGGCCATACTGGGTGTGATTGCAGCCCCCATTACCAGCGGCGATACCGCTTTCCGTTCGGCACGGCTTATCGTTGCTGATTTTCTGGGGATGGAACAAAAAACGATGCGCCGCCGTTTATATATCTGCATACCGATGTTTTTGGCTGCTATCGGACTGTTGCTGTACAGCCTGCGCGATAAGGACGGTTTCGATATGATATGGCGTTACTTTGCATGGGCCAATCAGACCTTGTCCGTCTTTACTCTATGGGCTGTCACAGTGTATCTGGTGCGTGCAAGAAAGCTGTATTTCCTGACGCTGATACCTGCCCTCTTCATGACCTGTGTCTGTACAACGTATATCTGTATAGCGCCCGAAGGTTTCGGCCTGTCGCATCCGGCATCCTACGGCATAGGGGCAGCTGGTGTGGCGATAGCTCTGGTATGGTTCGTGCTATGGAAGAAAAGACAAACAGACTAAAAACTCTTAAACCGATGAAGAAACTCAAGAAATCTACCGGGCTGACCGTAGCCCTGCTTATTTATGTTTCTGCCACCGCGGCGTATTTCCTGCCGCGCAATACGGAAATCAGCAATACGGAGAAATATGTAACCGTAATCGCTTCGTATGTCATCGTACTGGCGTTGTGGCTGGTGCTGCGCAAAAAAGAGGAGTTGCAGCGTAAGCGCCGTGAAGAAGATAAAATAGAACGAAAATAATTATTCACTTAAAAACGAAAACAAGATGAGAAGACTTGCATTGATCGTATGCCTGCTTATTGGCACAGTGGCTGCCCACGCGCAGTTTGAAAAAGGAAAGTGGTTCGTCAACCCTTCCGTTACCGGACTTAATTTTTCCTACAATACGGAAACGGATAAGGCTCATTTCGGTCTTGAGGTCAAGGGTGGTGCTTTTTTAATCGATAACGTGGCTTTGCTGTTGGATGCCGGCGCTACATGGCAAGGCGGCGGAACGGATGTCTATACGTTGGGTGTGGGCGGACGTTACTATTTCAACAAAATTGGCGTATTTCTGGGAGCTGATGTAAACTTGAACCGTTACAACTGGGACGGTGGCGATAAAACCCGTTTCGGCTTCGGCATGGAGGGCGGTTATGCTTTCTTCCTGTCGCGTACGGTCACTATCGAGCCTGCCGTTTATTGGGATATAAATAAAGACCGTTCGGAGTTCGGGTTGAAAGTGGGATTCGGTTTCTACTTCTAAAAAAGAAAAAGCTCTTTTTGCACAATATCTGATTTCGTCTCCTAAGATGGTTTGTTTCGTCTTAGGAGACGATTTTTTGTTTCGTGAGATGAAAAAACATCCCGTAAGACGGATTAATCTATCTTACGGGATGTTTCTGACTGAATTGTACGTTTGGTTATTGTAGTTTTTCTCTTAGGAACTGCCCTGTGTAGCTTGCCGCACATGCCGCCACTTCTTCCGGTGTACCGGTTGCCACGATATAGCCGCCTTTGTCTCCGCCTTCGGGGCCGAGGTCTATAACATGGTCGGCACACTTCACTACGTCCATATTATGCTCGATGATAACGATGGAATGGCCGCGGCGTATCAGTGCATCAAAGGCTTCCAGCAGTTTGCGGATGTCGTGGAAGTGCAGACCGGTGGTAGGCTCGTCGAAGATGAATAGCGTAGGGTCGGCTTTCTCCATACTGAGGTAGTAGGCCAGTTTTACGCGCTGGTTCTCACCGCCGGAGAGGGTAGAGGACGACTGGCCGAGTTTGATATATCCCAACCCCACATCTTGCAGCGGTTGCAGGCGCTTCACGATTTTCTTCTGTCCGTGTCCGGTGAAGAATTCAATGGCTTGGTTAACGGTCATTTCCAGCACATCGTAGATATTGACATCATGGTATTTCACTTCCAGCGTATCTGCCTTGAAGCGTTTGCCGTGGCAGGATTCGCACTCCAGCACAAGGTCTGCCATGAACTGCATCTCTACGGTGATGGTTCCTTCGCCCTTGCACTCCTCGCAGCGGCCGCCTTCGCTGTTAAAACTGAAATGGCCGGCGGTATAGCCCATTTGTTTGGCGAGGGGCTGTTCTGCCCAAAGTTTGCGTATTTCGTCGTAGGCCTTTATGTAGGTTACGGGGTTGGAACGCGAGGACTTGCCGATAGGGTTCTGGTCTACAAACTCTACGTTGCGCAGATTGCGCAGGTCTCCGCTGATAGAGGCAAACTCGCCCGGACGGTCGGTGCATTCGTCCAGCTCGCGTTTGAGGGCGCGGAAGAAGATATCGCGAACCAGTGTGCTTTTACCGGAACCCGATACGCCGGTGACTACGGTCATTACATTGAGCGGAAAGCGTACGTCCACGCCTTTCAGATTGTTCTCGCGGGCGCCTGTGATTTCAATATACTGATTCCACGGGCGACGGCTTTCGGGCACGGGAATGGTTTCCTCGCCCAGAAGATAACGCACGGTGTAGCTGTTGCTGTCTTTTTGCAAATCCTTCATGTCTCCTTGGTAGACAACCTCGCCGCCCAGACGTCCGGCCTTGGGGCCGATGTCGATGATATAATCGGCGGCCCGGATGATTTCTTCGTCATGTTCCACCACGACCACCGTATTGCCCAACTGTTGCAGTTGGCGCAAGACGTGTATCAGCTTGTCCGTGTCGCGGCTGTGAAGTCCGATGCTCGGTTCGTCCAGAATGTAGAGACTGCCCACAAGACTGCTTCCCAGGGAAGTTGCCAGATTGATACGCTGGCTTTCACCGCCGGACAGCGAATTGCTGAGGCGGTTCAGGGTGAGGTATCCCAAGCCTACATCCAGCAGGAAGCGGATGCGGTTGTTGATTTCTATAAGGATGCGGCGGGCAATGTCGGCATCATGCTTGTCCAGCTTCAGGTTGTCGAAGAACACTTTCAGTTCGGTAATGGGCAGGTCTACCAGTTCGGAGATGCTGCGTCCGCCCACCCGTACATAACCGGCTTCGGGCTTCAGCCTTGTACCGTGGCATTTGGGACAAAGGGTTTTGCCGCGATAACGCGCCAGCATAACGCGGTATTGTATCTTGTACTGGTTTTCCTGCAACATTTTAAAGAAGGCATTGATACCCTCGAAGTAGCGGGTTCCGTCCCACAGCATGCGGCGCTGTTCGTCGGTCAACTGGTAGTAGGGAGTGAAAATGGGGAAGCCGGCTTTCTCCGCACCGCGTATCACCATGTCTTTCCATTCGCCCATTTTCTCGCCGCGCCAGCACACCACGGCGCCGTCGTATACGGAAAGGGAGCGGTTGGGGATGACGAGATGTTCGTCGATGCCCACGACACGTCCGAAGCCTTCGCATTCCGGACATGCGCCGATGGGGGAGTTGAACGAGAACATCTGGTCGTTGGGCTCTTCAAACGTGATGCCGTCCGCCTCGAACTTGGTACTGAAACGGTACAGGCTGGTAGTGCCGTCCGGTTGGTAGAAACGCAGCAGGCAGGCTCCGTCACCCTCGTACATGGCGGTTTCGGCGGAGTCGGTGAGGCGGCTGACGGCATCTTTCTCGCCGGAAACCGTCATGCGGTCTACCAATAGGAATACGGTGTCACCGTCTTTAGGCTGATACTCGTCAATGCGCACCATTTCTCCGTTCACTTCCAGTCGGTTGAACCCTTGCTTCAAGTCTATTTCCAGTTGCTGCTGCAAGGTACGTCCTTCGCGGAGCAATATCGGGGTGAGCACGGTATAGCGTGTTCCCTCAGGTTGTCGGAGCATGCAGTTCACGATGTCCTCGGTGGAGTGTTTCTTTACCTCCTGTCCGCTGACCGGACTGAAAGTCCGTCCCACACGGGCGTAGAGCAGGCGCAGGTATTCGTAGATTTCGGTAGAAGTGCCTACGGTGGAACGGGGATTGCGGCTGCTTACTTTCTGCTCGATGGCAATGGCAGGGGGGATACCCTTGATGAAATCGCATTCGGGCTTACTCATACGTCCCAAAAACTGGCGGGCGTAACTGCTGAGGCTTTCCACATAGCGCCGTTGCCCCTCGGCATAGAGTGTATCGAATGCGAGCGAGGACTTGCCGGAACCGGACAGTCCGGTTATGACGACCAGCTTGTTGCGGGGAATTTCCACATCAATATTTTTCAGATTATTGACGCGTGCCCCCTTTATGATGATAGATGTATTTTTTGCCATAAGACGATTGAAAATGAATTGAGTTGCAAAGATAATCATTATCTTTGCGACACAATATTTAAAAAGAATAAAATGAAAGTGAGAAATCTCCTCTTGTTACTGGCTTTCTGCTGCCTTTCACTGGCTGTACAGGCACAGTTCGTATCCACATCCGCACATCCTAAACGTGAATTTCGTGCCGCATGGATTCAGGCGGTAAACGGACAGTTTCGTGGCATACCGACCGACCGGTTGAAGCAAATCTTGATAAATCAGTTGAACTCCCTGCAAGGTGCAGGTATCAATGCCGTTATTTTTCAGGTGCGTCCCGAAGCCGATGCGTTGTATGCTTCGCAGTACGAACCGTGGAGCCGTTTCCTGACAGGTGTGCAGGGCAAAGCCCCGGAACCTTATTGGGACCCTATGCAGTTTATGATTGAGGAGTGCCACAAGCGGAGCATGGAGTTTCATGCCTGGATTAATCCGTATCGGGTAAAGACTTCGTTGAAGAACGAGCTTTCGCCCATCCATATTTATAATTCGCATCCGGAGTGGTTCGTGACGTATGGCGACCAGCTTTACTTCGACCCTGCGCTTCCCGAAAGCCGCAATCATATCTGCAAAGTGATAACCGACATCGTGTCGCGCTATGATGTGGATGCCATTCATATGGACGATTATTTCTATCCCTATCCTATCAAGGGAAAGGATTTCCCGGATGATGCCAGCTTTGCACGCTATGGCGGCGGTTTCAGCAATAAGGCGGACTGGCGCCGCAGTAATGTGAATATTCTCATTCAGAAAATACATGAGACGGTCCGCGGACTGAAACCCTGGGTGAAGTTCGGCGTGAGTCCTTTCGGTATCTACCGCAATCAGAGCAGCGATCCGCTGGGCAGTGCTACAAACGGTTTGCAGAATTATGATGATTTGTATGCCGACGTACTTCTGTGGGCACGCAAAGGTTGGATTGATTATAACATACCGCAAGTGTATTGGCAGATAGGACATCCGGCTGCCGACTATGAAACTTTGGTGAAGTGGTGGGCAAAGCATACGGAGAACCGTCCTTTGTTTATCGGCCAGTCTGTAATGAATACGGTACAGAATGCCGACCCGAAGAATCCGTCTGTCAATCAGCTTCCCCGCAAGATGGCTTTGCAGCGGGCATATCAGACAATCGGCGGCAGTTGCCAATGGCCTGCCAGCGCAGTAGTGGAGAATGCCGGCAAATACCGCGATGCGCTGGTTGCCGAGTATCATAAATATCCGGCTTTGCCGCCCGTATTTGACTTTATGGACAATGAAGCTCCGGATAAGGTACGCAAGGTAAAACCGGTGTGGACTGCCGACGGTTACATCCTTTTCTGGACTGCTCCGAAGTTCAAGGATGAAATGAACCGTCCGGTACAGTATGTTGTCTACCGCTTCGGTTCGAAAGAGAAGGTGGATATTGACGACCCTTCGCACATTGTGGCTGTTACGCGCAATACTTTCTATAAGTTGCCTTATGAGGATGGCAAGACGAAGTACCGTTATGTGGTTACGGCGCTCGACCGCCTGCACAACGAATCCAAGTCTGTAAGCAAGAAAGTGAAGCTGTAGGAATCAACTGTCAATAAAGTATCAGCCCTGCTATTCCGCATACTATAATCATCAGTATGGGGTTGACCTTATATTTTCTTGTTCCGATGAAAGCTGCAAGGAAGATGATGATACTGATGATGAAAGAGTACATATCTTCCTGGGGCGAACTGAAGTTCTCCGTGTTCATCAGCACCAGCGCAGCCGATGCCAGCAGTCCTACTACCGCCGGGCGAAGTCCGCTGAATACGGCTTCTACTGCCGGGTGCTTCTGATATTTCAGAAAGAATTTGCTGATAGTGAGCATCAGGATGAACGAAGGCAGCACTACGGCAAAAGTGGCTACGCAAGACCCAAGCACTCCCATGCTCGTGCCGTATTGTTCGGCTATCGTGGAATAGCCTACATAGGTTGCCGAATTGATGCCGATAGGGCCGGGAGTCATCTGGCTGATTGCTACGATGTCGGTAAACTCCTGCGGTGTGAGCCAGCCGTAACGGGTGACTACCTCACCTTGTATCATGGACAGCATGGCGTATCCGCCGCCAAAACCGAACAGGCCGATTTTAAAGAATGTGTAGAATAGATGGAGGAAAAGCATGATGTAGTGATTAGTGGTTAGTGGTTAGTGATTAGCGATAAGTGGGGTGGTTTTGTTTAATTTTTAACTGTTGGTTTTCGGGAAGCGCAGCCTTCCGAACAGGTATCCGCCTATACCGGCAGCAATGATAATCCAGATGGGGGAGAAGCCCAATAACCAGATAAGCAGAGCCGAGACAATAGGAATCCATATCGTGTAGCGGTTGATTTTGGCGGATTTGGCCATACTGAAAGTCGGAGCGGCTATCAGTGCTACAACTGCCGGACGGATACCCTTGAAGATACGCTCTACGTAGACATTGTCTTTGAAGTTATGGAAAAACAAGGCTATGGCAAGGATAATGAGGAAAGAAGGCAGTATCGTTCCCAGGGCGGTAACGATGCTTCCCCGTATTCCACGCAGGCGGTAGCCTATGAATATGGATATGTTGACCGCAAGGATGCCCGGTGCCGACTGGGCGATGGCAAGCAGGTCTATAAAATCCTCTTTGGCTATCCACCGGCGTTTCGTTACGATTTCGTCCTCAATCAATGGAACCATGGCATAGCCGCCGCCAATGGTGAATGCACCGATTTTAAAGAAAATGGAAAATGCTTCGGTATATATATTCGTCATATCATGTGTAATGCTGTAATTCGGTTTATTGTTTGCCCTCTCCAATATTTCCTTCTTCTTTTGCATATTGGCTCGGACTGATATTAAAGTGTTTCTTAAAGACTTCACGGAAGTATTTGGCATCGCTGAAACCGGTCATTTCGGCAACTTCGGTGATGGTGTACTTTTGTTCCTTCAGCAGTTGCATGGCACGTTTCAGGCGTATCAACCGTACATAATCTCCCGGAGCCTGGTCGGTCAGTGCCTTTAACTTGTTGTAGAAACTGGTACGGCTCATGTTGAGCAGGGTGCAAAGCACATCAATCGTGAAGCTCGGATTGTCCATGTTGTCCTCTACATTCTTCTTGATGCTGGCAATGAATTTCCAGTCCAAATCCGTAGAACAGTTGATGCATTCCGTATTGTGGGTATCATCGTTCAGCTCCAGATTGCCGTATCTGTGGCGCAATAAGGCACGGTTGGCAAGCAGATTGGCAATGGTGGCGCGCAGGATTCCGATGTTAAACGGTTTCACGACGTATTCATCCGCTCCGGTTTGCAGCCCGTCGATGATGTTTTTGTCCGTATTGAGGGCCGTAAGCAGGATAACGGGGATGTGCGAGGTATCAATGTCATTCTTCACTTTCTGGCACAGTTCATCACCCCGCATTTCGGGCATCATGATGTCCGAGATAATCAGGTCGGGGAAATACTCCTTCACGATACAAAGCGCCGATTTTCCGTTGGAACATACTTGTACATGGTAGTTCTCCGCCAGCGTACGCCGCAGGTATTCCCTCAGTTCGTCGTTATCCTCTACTATCAGTATTTTCTGGCGGTTACCGGCATCCTGAGTTTGCTGTTGGGCATGTTCGTAACCCTCTATGGGCGTGTTGAAGGCAGGGGTGTCCGGAGTGCCCTTTTCCGGAGAGGTGATTTGTTCCGGTTCATTGTTCTGTTCCTGCTCTTTGGTGGGAGCAGGACGGTGTATGGCCTTGCGGTAGCGTTTCTCGCCTTTAGGGAAAGATACTTTGATGCAGGAGCCTTTTCCTTCGGTGCTGGTGAAGTTGAGCTTTCCTTTATGCATATGCACGAGTTTCCATACAAGAAGCAGTCCGATGCCGCTGCCGGTTACTTTGGAATTGATGGCATTGCTGCCGCGGAAGTGCATCTTGAACAGCTTTTTCTGCTCGTCCAGTGGAATGCCGATACCCGTGTCACTGACTTCCACGTTCCAGGTATCTTCCGTTTCGTAAGCATAGACATGCACGCTTCCGCCTTCGGGCGTGTATTTCAGTGCATTGGATATGATATTCTTCAAAATGGAGTCCATCTTATCCTTATCCAGCCAGACATTCAGATAGCGGAAGTTGCTTTCGTAAGTCAGGTCGATGTGCTTTACGGAAGCGTATGAACGGAAAACATTGACAATGTCGGTCATATAAGCTCCCAGTTCGTATTCGGATACGTAGAAATTGTTCGAATAGGTATCCGCACGTTCAAAGTTTATGAGGTTGGTTGTGAGACGTAGCAGGGCGTTGACGTTGCGAAGCGCCGTGCTGAGGTTGTCCGTTCCTTCCTTGCTTAGTTTCTCACGGTCGGAGAGTTCTTCCAACGGTGCTTTGATGAGCGTCAGCGGAGTACGGATGTCATGCGCGGTGTTGACAAAGAAACGGATCTTGTCATCGGATATCTTTCGTTGCTTGCGCAATACGATTATGCGCAATGCGATGCTTGCAATTGCAACAAGGATAAGCGCATACAGTAATAATGCCCATATGCTGAGCCAAATGGGTTGCTCGACAATAATATCTATGCTGCGCTCTTCCAAGACCATACGCCGGTCTTCACTGGATATGGCGCGGACACGCAGGGTGTAATGACCGGGATTCAGATTGGTGAACCGGATGACATTTTCCTCTCCCGGACGGCTCCAGCCGTCATAGAATCCTTCCAGTTTCCACGAATACAGGATGAGGGAAGGATAGTCATAATTGATGGACGATACCTGAAGCGAAAATATATTCTGGCTGTATTTCAGTTTCAGGCTTTTGGTTTCGTCGATATCCAAAACCAAAGGAGAACCTTCGTCTTTGGGGTATACTGTTTGGTAGAAAACGCGCAAATCGCTGAATATCATGCGCGAACTGTACTCGCGGGGCAATACCATGTCTCTTGGAAATTCTATGGCTCCGTCGGTACTTCCGAAAATGGCATTCCCGTTCTTGCGCAGTGTTCCGGAGTTGGCATTGAAATGGTCGGAATGCAGTCCCTGCTCTTTGGTCCAGTTATGGAATCTTTTTTCTTTGAGGTAGAAACCGCTCAGTCCGTATTCTGTGCTTAAGAGAATATCATCTTTTCCGTCTGACAGAATTGTATAGATATTGTTGGAGATAAGTGCGCAGTTATCTTTATGATAGTGTTCAAAGTTCTGCCTGGCAGGGTCGTAAATCAGCAGACCGGAATTGTTTGTGCCGATATACAGCAGTCCGTTGGGGGCCTGATACAGGGAGTATATATAGGAGGACTCTACCGGCAGCGTTATGTACCGGTATTTGCCGGTTGCTTTCTCCAGCAGGTATAAGCCGTTGGCTGTACCTATCCACATGTATTTTTCGTCCCGCTCCTTGATGTCCGTTATAACTTCCAGCCCGAGTATCGATTCAATGTTTTTATGTTTCAGGTCTATTCTTTTCAGGTTGTAGTATCCCCCCGACCAGATATAACCGTCTCTGTCTTTGGTAATGGAACGGATGTACTTGTCGGGACGAATCGTTGCGCCGCCGAACAAGGCGGGCGTGAAAAAGCTGACAGAACGCTTTTTCTTATCTATCTGGTAGATGCCGGAACTGTAGCCGCCTACCCAGATAATGCCGGGACTGACCTCGCACAGAGACATGAATGTATGGCTCTGGTTCTTCTGCTCCTTATCGTAGACGCTCAAGAACGAATGCCATTGTTGGGTACGATGCTCATACAGGCTGATGCCGTTGTTGGTGGCATACCATAGGTCGCCCTCTTCGTCTTCCATAACGGCGTTTACCTGATCGTTGATGAGGGACTGTTTGTTACCGATGGAATGCTTTATCCATTTGTAATCGCTGTACCGGTTGTTGCGTACGGTAATGCCGATAGGATAGTTCGCCATCCAGATGCGTTGCTCGTTATCCACATATATGTCGTAGATTGTATTGCCGTTCATGGCGTTATATCGGTTGAAGTCGGCCACGATGTACGGTTCGGACCGGTAAGTGTCCACATCCATCTTGTAGACACCTGCACCGTCTGTCGCTATCAATATGTCTTTTTCGCCGAAGGTACAGATACGGTTGATGCTGACATCTATCAGGCCGGATTTGATGTGGAACGCCTTATGAAGGTTCAGATCGTATACATAGATACCTCTTTGAAAGGTTCCGATAAAGATTTTGCGGCTGCCTTTATGAAAGAACAGCTCGTTGATTTGCAGTCTTAGCGTATCCAGTTTCTCGCAAGGGCTTAGCGCAAGCACATTGTTTCTCAGTTCGGCATAATGCACGCCTACATCCGTGCCTATAAAATAGTGGGTCTCGTCTATCTGCTCGATGTCGGTGATGCTTTCGTTGATTTCATTCTTTATGACAACGGTTGCTTTTGTCAGGCTGTTATATAGGTAAATGTTTCTTTGGTTGCAGAGCCATATTATATTATTATCATCGATAAATCCATAGCTGACGGGAGTGTGCAGGCCTTCCGTCTCGCTTTTGGGCAATTTATATACCAGTTGGAAACGGTCGTGCTTGCTTTCATAACAGAACACGCGTCCTTGCTTGCCTATTTCCCATAGCCTTCCCTGCGAATCCGAATACAGCCAGTTGAGGTTCATCATGGAGTTGATTTCATCTTCGCCGTCCATGAGTTTATAGTGCTTGAATTCCTTTCCGTTATAACGGTCGATACCGTCGTGCGTGAGGAACCACATGTAACCTTTAGGCCCTTTTTGAATCGCATATACCCGCCTGTTGCTCAAACCATCCTCTACGCCGATGTAGTTATATGTCTGAGCGGCAGCCAGAAAGGATGATATAAGGAAAAGAAAGAAAAAGAAATGCTTTTTCATATTAGCCGATTTTGGTATTTGAGTTTGATAAAGTTGGGGGGATTTAATATTAACACAAAAGTAGTGAAAATGTTTGAGATATGCAAAAAAGGAAATACAGAGTGGTAAAGCGGCAGGATGGAAGGCGGTGTGGAGATATAAGAAATGTGCCAAAGCTCCTGCAAAAGCAGAGTCTTTGGCACATTATCCATTATTGCATTACAGTTTTACACGTGGTTATTTTCCAGTCTTTTCTTCCACCCACTTGCGTGCGTTGACAAATGCCTCTATCCATGGGGTAACCTGGTCGCTGTGAACGCGGTCTTGCGGATAGTAGCCGTTCTGCCACGGGAAGATGGAGCGTTCCAGGTGAGGCATGATGGCCAGGTGGCGTCCGTCGGTGCTGGCTATTGCCGCAACAGAGTAGTCGGAGCCGTTCGGATTGCCCGGATATTCGTCGTAGGTATATTTTGCCACTACATTGTACTTGTCTTCATCGTAAGGCAATGAGAATTTTCCTTCTCCGTGTGCCACCCAGATACCGAGCTTGCTGCCGCTCAAAGAGCCGAACATTACGCTGCGGTTGGTAGGGATAGTCAGGCCGATAAAGGTCGATTCGAATTTATGGGAATCATTATGCAGCATCTTTCCCTTCTTTTCGTGGTCGGGAGTGATGAGGCCTAATTCCATCATAAGCTGGCAACCGTTGCATACGCCGAGAGACAGCGTGTCTTCGCGTGCATAGAACTTGTCGAGCGCCTCTTTGGCTTTTGGGTTGAAGAGGAAAGCGCCTGCCCAACCTTTGGCGGAACCCAATACGTCGGAGTTGGAGAAGCCGCCGCAATAAACCACCATGTTTACGTCCTCCAGCGTTTCACGTCCGCTGATGAGGTCGGTCATGGTGACGTCTTTCACATCGAAGCCGGCAAGATAGAGTGAATAGGCCATTTCGCGTTCGCCGTTGGTTCCCTTTTCGCGGATAATGGCGGCGCGGATACCGGTCGGGGTACGACGGTTCGGGTCGAGACCGTATTGCGAAAGCTTACCCTTGAATTCAGGCCGGAATACCAAATCCAGCGGCTGCATCTTGTAGTTCTCGAAACGTTTCTTGGCGCATCCGTTCATGGACTGTTTGCGGTCCAGCAGATACGATGAAGAGTACCAGACATCACGCATGTAGTCCACGCCGAACTGGTAGGTAGCGCCGTCTTTGCTTACGAGAATATGACGTTCGTCGGTCGGCTTACCGATTTTGATATAGCCTACACCGGCATCTTCCAGTATCTTCTTGACTTCTTCCTTATGCTTGTTGCTCACCTGGATAACGATACCCGGGTTTTCGGCAAACAATATCTTGACGAGATCCTGCTCTTTCATCTTGTCGAGGTCGATTTCCATACCGCCCTCTACATTGGCGAAGCACATTTCGAGCAGCGTAGTGATAAGACCGCCGGCCGAAATGTCGTGTCCGGCAAGAACAAGTCCCTTATTGATTAATTCCTGTACAGCCAGGAAAGCGTCACGGAAGTATTCGGCATCTTGTACGCAAGGAACTTCGTCGCCTACTTTACCCAGTGACTGTGCGAAGGCGGAGCCGCCCAGCTTCAGCTTGTCGAAACTGAAGTCGATATGGTACAGCGTGGTTTTCTCATCGTTGACAAGCACGGGAGATACCACTTTCTTCACATCTGCAACCTCGCCGCCTGCAGATACGATAACCGTACCCGGAGCGATGACTTTGCTGCCGTCGGGGTATTTCTGCGTCATGGACAAAGAGTCCTTACCCGTGGGTACATTGATTTGCAGGGCGCAACAGAAGTCGCTCAATGCCTTTACCGCCGTATAAAGACGTGCGTCCTCGCCCTCTTGCGAGCGGCACGGCCACATCCAGTTGGCTGACAGGGACACGCTGTCCAGACCTTCGGCAAGCGGAGCCCAGATCAGGTTGGTTAACGCTTCGCTGACGGAGAGGATAGAACCGGCTGCCGGGTCGGCAAGGGCTGCCTGCGGAGCATGTCCCAAAGAAGTTGCGATACCTTTTTCGCCGCGATAGTCCAAAGCTACGACACCGCAGTCGCTCAACGGCAACTGGAGTTCGCCCTGGCATTGCTGGCGGGCAATCTTACCTGTTACGGAACGGTCTACCTTGTTTGTCAACCAGTCTTTGCAGGCAACGGCTTCCAGTTGGAGTACGTTGGTAAGGTATTCGTGCAGTTGCGACAATTCGTATTCCGGCATTTCATAATGACGTTCTACGGTCTTGTCCACCATATAGGTTTTGGGTGAAGAGCCGAACATCTGTTCTACGGCAAGGTCGAACGGGCGTACGCCGTCGGCTTGCTGGAAAGCGAAGCGGTGGTCGCCGGTGGTTTCACCGACTACATACATCGGAGCGCGTTCGCGTTCGGCTACCTTACGTACGTGTTCGATGGCTTCTTCCTGAATCAGCAGACCCATGCGCTCCTGACTCTCATTGGCTATGATTTCTTTGGCAGACAAAGTCTTGTCACCGATAGGCAGCTTGCTCATGTCGATAAGTCCGCCGCACTCTTCTACCAGCTCGGACAGGCAGTTTACATGTCCGGCAGAACCGTGGTCGTGGATGGAAACCACAGGGTTGGTGTCTTCTTCGCAAAGTGCACGTACTACGTTGTAGGCACGTTTCTGCATCTCTGCATTGGCGCGCTGTACGGCATTCAGCTCGATGCCGCTGCTGTAGCGTCCCGTATCTACGGATGACACGGAACCGCCGCCCAAACCGATGCGGTAGTTGTCGCCACCGATCACGACAACCTTGTTGCCGGCTTCGGGAGCGCCTTTCAGACAGTCGCGTTGCGTACCGTATCCCACACCGCCGGCAAGCATGATGACTTTGTCGTAACCGTAAACCTCATCTTTCTCTTTGTGTTCAAAGGTGAGTACGGAACCGCAAATTAGCGGCTGGCCGAACTTGTTTCCGAAATCGCTGGCGCCGTTGGATGCCTTAATCAGGATTTGTTCGGGAGTCTGGTACAGCCATTTGCGTACCGGAAGTATTTCCTCCCAGGGACGGTCTTCGTCCGTGCGGGGGTAGGAAGTCATGTATACGGCTGTTCCGGCAATAGGCCACGAGCCTTTACCGCCGCCCATACGGTCGCGGATTTCACCGCCCGTACCGGTAGATGCACCGTTGAAAGGCTCTACGGTAGTAGGGAAGTTGTGGGTTTCGGCTTTCAGGGAGATAACACTCTTGATGTCCTTTATCTGGAAGAAGTCGGGCTTGGAGTGGTCTGCCGGGGCAAACTGCTCGATAACCGGACCTTCGGCAAAGGCAACATTATCTTTATAGGCCGATATAATCTTGTTCGGATTTTCCTGAGTGGTTTTTTTTATCATCTGGAAGAGGGAAGATTCCTGCTCCACTCCGTCGATGATGAATGTGCCGCCGAAAATTTTGTGACGGCAGTGCTCGGAGTTGATTTGCGCAAAACCGAATACCTCGGAGTCGGTTAGCGGACGTCCCAGGTCTTTCTCCACTTTCTTGAGGTAGTCCATCTCTTCTTTGGAGAGCGCCAGACCTTCTTTTTCGTTGTATGCTTCCAGATCGTCAATGTGAATAATCGGTTCCGGCTGGCGGTTGGTCGTAAATACGTTTTGGTCCAGACCTTTATACATACGTTGCAGCATCGGGTCGTGGTCTGCATTTTCATCTTTCACAGGGAAATATTCTTCGATACGGGTGATACCGTTCAGACCCATGTTCTGGGTGATTTCCACAGCATTGGTACTCCAGGGAGTAATCATCTCGCGGCGCGGACCAACGAAATGTCCTTTCAGGTTGTCTTCACTTTCGGGGGTGGCTTCTCCAAAAAGCCAGCAGAGTTTGTCGCTGTCTGCCTGGGTAAGTTCGTGGTCGCATTCTACGGCAATCACGCTCTTGGATGGTGTTCTGAAAAAAAGAATCATACTTTTATTTAAGAGTTTACGATTTGCTACTTTGTGATTGAAACTATTCTATTGTCTGTCAGTTAGCTTCTTCTCTTTTCTTCCTGGGTGCAAAGATAGTGCAAACCAGAGGCAGAATAAAACGAACTTGTCTGTTTTTTTATGCCGGGATGCAGTTTACCTTTGCTTTTGGCGCAAAGATACAGAAAATCGTCGGGTGGGAGAAAGAAAAGGAAATAAAAAACTTCAGTGGAATAGGGAAGTCCGCCCCGCCGGATGATTGACTTTGTATCTAAACTCCTTTTCTGACGAAAAAACGTTAACTCTATTCGGTTGTCTCATAAAAAAGTCCGATATTTGCAGGCATGATTCAGATAGAGACCATACTTGACATATTATGGAAAGGGTTCATAATAGGTGTTATCGTATCTGCACCGTTGGGCCCCGTAGGAGTATTGTGCATTCAGCGTACTTTGAACAAAGGGCGTTGGTATGGTTTTGTGACCGGTATAGGCGCCTCGCTGAGTGATATTGCCTATGCTTTGCTGACAGGCTACGGAATGAGTTTCGTATTCGATTATGTCAACAAGAATATCTTCTATCTGCAACTGTTCGGGAGTATCCTGCTGCTGATATTCGGTATCTATACATTCCGCAGTAATCCGGTGCAGTCCATTCGTCCGGTATCCACCAGCAAGGGGTCTTACTTTCACAATTTTATCACAGCGTTCGCTGTCACTCTCTCCAATCCGCTTATCATATTTCTTTTTGTAGGCCTTTTTGCGCGCTTTGCTTTTGTAAGCGAAGGCGTGTTGGTCTTTGAGGCCGTTACGGGGTATCTTGCCATTGCTTTGGGAGCATTGACGTGGTGGTTTGGAATTACCTTTTTTGTCAACAAGGTCCGTACGCAATTCAATTTACGCGGCATTTGGATATTGAACCGTATTATCGGCGGCATTGTCATGGTGGTATCTGCATTCGGACTGGTGTTTACGCTGATGGGCGAATCGCTCTATTAGTTACGGGAGCGGACCGCGGTATCTTGGTGAAGAATATAAATTATAAATCATAAATCATCTCAACGTGAAGATTTCACAGCAACTGAAAGAGAAGAATATTGCCGAATACCTTATATATATGTGGCAAGTGGAGGATCTGCTTCGTGCTAACAAGTGCGATATAGACTTGATTCGCAGCAACGTCATCTCCCGTTATCCTGCCGAAGAACATGCGGCTCTGGAGGAGTGGTACGGCAATCTTGCCGATATGATGCGTGCCGAGGGGGTGACGGAGAAAGGGCATTTGCAGATTAACCGCAACGTTATCCGCAACCTTACGGACCTGCATGCCGATTTGCTGGCTTCCACGAAGTATCCCTTTTATAATGCGGCATATTTCAAAGCGTTGCCTTTTATTGTGGAATTGCGGCAAAAGAGCGGACAGGCGGAAGAATCCGAATTGGAGACCTGTTTTGAGGCGCTTTACGGCATACTGCTGCTACGTTTGCAGAAAAAGGAAATCAGCCAGGGCACTGCCAAGGCGATAGAAGCCATCAGCAGTTTTCTTTCCCTGCTTGCCAATTATTACGACAAAGAGAGGAAAGGCGAGTTGAAACTGGATAATGACTGACGGAATGTCTGCATGAAGCAGGGTAATAAGTCGGGTGATAAATAGAAAACTGAAAATAGTCAATGTACCTGTGTGTTGAAGATAAAAGAGGTATCATAACCATAGGGAATAAATAGTAACTGTTAAGATGAATATATTAGTAACCGGTGCCAACGGTCAGCTTGGCAATGAGATGCGGGTGCTCTCTGCTGAAAATCAGCAACACACTTACTTTTTTACAGATGTGCAGGAACTGGATATATGTGATGAACAGGCCATACGTGCATTCGTGACCGATAATCGGGTGGATGTTATTGTGAACTGTGCCGCTTATACGGCAGTGGACAAGGCAGAAGACAATCCCGAACTTTGCGATAAACTGAACCATATAGCTCCCGGCTATCTGGCTGCCGCCGCCGAGGCTTGCGGTGCTGCCATGATACAGGTCTCTACGGATTACGTGTTCGATGGAACCGGCCATATTCCTTATACGGAAGAAGTCACTCCTTGCCCCAACTCCGTTTACGGCTCTACAAAACTGGCAGGTGAGCAGGCTGTTATGGAGAAGTGCAGCCGTGCGATGGTTATCCGTACGGCATGGTTATATTCCATTTACGGCAATAATTTTGTAAAGACCATGATTCGTTTGGGCAATGAGCGCGAGCAGTTGGGAGTTGTTTTCGACCAAATCGGTACGCCGACTTATGCCAACGATTTGGCACGTGCCATCTTTGCGGCTGTCAATCAGGGAATTGTTCCCGGTATTTATCATTTCAGCAACGAGGGAGTATGCTCCTGGTATGATTTTACGGTGGCCATTCACCGCATGGCAGGCATTACCTCGTGTAAAGTCAGTCCGTTGCATACGGACGAATATCCGGCCAAAGCTCCGCGTCCTCAGTATTCCGTATTGGATAAGACGAAGATTAAAAAGACTTTCGGTATCGAGATTCCCCATTGGGAGGATAGCTTGCAGGTCTGCATCGATAGGCTGGCGCAGTAAGCAAAATAATACTTATTTGAATATTATACCTTATATATATGGCAAGTAATCAAGAAATAGCGAGAAGACGAACCTTTGCGATTATCGCCCATCCGGATGCCGGTAAGACATCGTTGACTGAAAAACTGCTGCTGTTTGGCGGTCAGATTCAGGTGGCGGGTGCGGTAAAGAGCAACAAGATAAAGAAGACGGCAACGTCGGACTGGATGGATATTGAAAAACAGCGTGGTATCTCCGTAACCACTTCCGTAATGGAGTTCGACTATCACGATTATAAAATCAATATCCTCGATACTCCGGGTCACCAGGACTTTGCCGAAGATACCTACCGCACACTGACGGCGGTGGACAGCGTTATCATCGTGGTGGACGGTGCGAAAGGTGTGGAAACACAGACACGCAAGCTGATGGAAGTCTGCCGCATGCGCAACACTCCGGTGATTATCTTTATCAATAAGATGGACCGTGAGGCAAAAGACCCGTTCGACTTGCTGGATGAGCTGGAGGAGGAACTCTCCATCCACGTCCGTCCGCTGACGTGGCCTATCGAGAGCGGTCCCCGCTTCAAGGGAGTTTACAACATCTATGAACGTAATCTCAATCTTTACCAGCCTTCCAAGCAGGTGGTGACGGAAAAGGTGGAAGTAGATATAAATACGGAAGAACTGGATAATCAGATCGGTTCGGCACTGGCGGACAAGCTGCGCGGCGAACTGGAACTGATAGACGGTGTGTATCCCGAATTTCAGGTAGAGGAGTATCTGAAAGGTGAACTGGCTCCCGTGTTCTTCGGCTCCGCCCTGAATAACTTCGGTGTGCAGGAGCTGCTGGACTGCTTTGTGGAGATTGCTCCCAGTCCCCGTCCCGTGAAGGCGGAGGAACGCGAAGTAGAACCGGAAGAGCCTAAATTCACAGGCTTTATCTTTAAGATTACCGCCAATATCGACCCGAACCACCGTTCATGTATCGCATTCTGCAAGATATGTTCCGGCAAGTTCACCCGTAATACGCCCTACCTGCATGTGCGTCATGGCAAGACCATGCGTTTCTCGTCGCCCACGCAGTTTATGGCGCAGCGCAAGACTACCATCGACGAGGCATGGGCGGGAGATATTATCGGTTTGCCGGACAACGGTACGTTCAAAATCGGTGATACGCTGACGGAGGGTGAGATGCTTCACTTCCGCGGACTGCCGAGCTTCTCGCCCGAGATGTTCAAGTATATCGAGAATGCCGACCCGATGAAACAGAAGCAGCTTGCCAAAGGTATCGACCAGTTGATGGACGAAGGTGTAGCGCAGTTGTTTGTCAACCAGTTTAACGGACGCAAGATTATCGGTACGGTAGGGCAGTTGCAGTTCGAGGTAATCCAATACCGTCTGGAAAATGAGTACAGTGCCAAATGCCGTTGGGAGCCGTTGAGTCTTTACAAGGCCTGCTGGATTGAAAGTGATGACCCTGCCGAACTGGAAGCGTTCAAGAAACGCAAGTACCAGTATATGGCGAAAGACCGTGAGGGCAGGGATGTGTTCCTTGCAGACAGCGGCTACGTACTGCAGATGGCGCAGATGGATTTCAAGCATATCAAGTTCCACTTTACAAGCGAGTTCTAATGTAGATATATACTATTGGCTATGACAGAAGGGTGTTAAAATACACTTGATGTTTTTTAGGCACGCAAATCTAAAGGATTACGCGGATTACACGGAAGGCACAGATTTTTTTTATTCTTTTTCCGTGAAATCCGCGTATTCTGTGTCTAAAAAGAAACAAAAAGTAAACGAATTTTAATTTTGACATGCCACCCTTTCAGAATGTATTCTGAAGTGGGGGATGAATGGTAGAGAAAAGTGAATGGATGTGGTAAAAAATATGGAGATACTAGAAATAGATACCCCGAGAATGAAATACGGTAATTCGCATAAATCTTTTGGAAAAATGAAAAAATAGAGTATATATAGATAATTTCCTATATCTTTGTAACCGCTGTAACAGTTACAGCCGTAACAAAAATGGAAATATGAAATTTTATAATAGGAAAAGCGAGTTGGCGGAGCTGCGGCGGATACGGGATTTGTCTTTCAGCGACCATTCACGCTTAACAGTGGTAACCGGAAGAAGAAGGATTGGTAAAACAAGCCTTATAATGAAAGCTGTTGAAGATATGCCAACCGTTTATCTGTTTGTGGGGCGTAAAAGTGAAGCAACGCTTTGTTCTGAATTTATTCCGGTTATCGGCCAATCGCTTGATGTATTTGTTCCAATGGAAATACGTACTTTCCGGTCATTATTTCAGTATCTGATGGAACTGTCTTCCCAGAAACCGTTCAATCTGGTTATTGATGAGTTTCAGGAGTTCTATAACATCAATGAATCGGTATATAGCGATATGCAAAACATTTGGGATACCTATCGGAAGAAATCTAAGATGAATTTGATTGTATCGGGTTCCGTTTATTCGTTGATGCAGAAAATATTTCAGAACAATAAAGAGCCCTTGTTCGGTAGAGCTGATAATATCATTAAACTGTCTGCTTTTGATTTGGCTACATTGAAAGAGATTATCTTTGATTACAATCCCGATTACAGCAATGATGATTTGCTTGCCCTCTATTCTTTTACAGGGGGGGTTCCGAAATATGTTGAACTGCTTTGTGACAACACCGAATTGAGTGTAGACGGGATGATTTCATTTATGGTTCGGGAGAACTCTTCTTTTACCGATGAAGGAAAAAATCTGCTGGTGGAAGAGTTCGGGAAAAACTATGCCACTTATTTTTCTATCTTAAGTGCTATTTCCGGTGGCATTAATACGCAACCCGAAATAGAAGCCGCTTTGGGAGACAAAAGCATAGGCGGTCAAATAAAGCGGTTGATTGAGGATTACAACATCATTGTCCGCCAGCGTCCTTTATTGGCAAAAGAAGGAAGTCAAACTGTAAGGTATGAAATACAAGATAATTTCATCCGGTTTTGGTTTAACTATTTCGACCGCTACCGTTCTCTGATAGAGATTAAGAACTTTATCGGTTTGCAGACCATCATCAAATCCGACTATTCAACTTATTCAGGTATCATGCTGGAAAGATATTTCAAACAGCAGTTTGCCGAAAGTTTCCAATATCGGGCTATAGGTTCGTGGTGGGAGCCGAAGGGCAATCAGAATGAAATTGATATTATTGCTCTGAAATTGGAGAAAAATCAAGCTGTGGCGGCAGAAGTGAAGCGGCAAAAGAAAAACTTCAAACCGGAACTGCTGGCTGGGAAAGTGGAACATTTAAAGAAAAAGCTATTGCCGAAGTATCAGATTGAGACGGTTTGTTTGTCGTTGGAAGATATGTAGTGCCCGGCTACTTGCTCTTTTCTTACTTCTATTTTAGCATAATTTATCATTGTAATATTCTATATTCTCGTCTATTATCACTAATTTCGGACGATTTTTTGCAAATCCGATAGAATAACTAATAATTTATAATATGGAAAACTTGAACATAGCGCTCCTGCTAATGATAGTGGGTATGGCAACGGTCTTTGCCATCTTGCTGATTGTAATCTACTTGGGAAAGGGACTTATCGCCCTTGTGAATAAATATGCACCCGAAGAGGTTGCTCCTGCCAAACAGGCGGCAAATGCTCCTGCGGCTGTTCCCGGCAACATCATGGCGGCTATCAGTGCGGCGGTTACGGTAGTGACGCAAGGCAAGGGTAAAGTTGCGAAAGTGGAGAAAATCTGAAATAACTAATCTTATATAAACACACACAGGAATAATTTGGTATGAAAAAAGAAATTAAGTTCAGCTTGGTATTCAGGGATATGTGGCAAAGTGCCGGAAAATATGTGCCCCGTGTAGACCAGCTGGTAAAGGTAGCGCCTGCTATTGTCGAGATGGGATGTTTCGCTCGTGTAGAAACGAATGGCGGCGGTTTTGAACAGGTAAATCTATTGTTTGGCGAGAACCCCAATAAAGCTGTGCGCGAGTGGACGAAGCCGTTCCACGAAGCCGGTATACAGACACATATGTTGGACCGTGCACTGAACGGCCTGCGCATGAGCCCCGTGCCTGCCGATGTGCGCAAGCTGTTTTATAAAGTGAAGAAGGCGCAGGGTACGGACATCACACGTACTTTCTGCGGACTGAACGATATACGTAACATCGCTCCTTCCATCACTTATGCGCACGAGGCGGGAATGATTTCGCAGTGTTCGCTCTGTATCACCCATTCGCCTATCCATACTGTGGAATACTATACGGATATGGCATTGAAACTTATCAAGCTGGGTGCAGACGAAATCTGTATCAAGGATATGGCAGGTATCGGCCGTCCGGTATCTTTGGGCAAGATTGTGGCAAACATCAAGGCTGCTCATCCGGACATTCCCATCCAGTATCACAGCCATGCGGGACCCGGTTTCAACATGGCAAGCATCCTTGCGGTTTGTGAGGCCGGTTGCGACTATATCGACGTGGGTATGGAGCCGCTTTCATGGGGTACGGGACATGCCGACCTGCTCAGCGTGCAGGCCATGCTGAAGGATGCCGGTTTCAAGGTTCCCGAAATCAATATGGAAGCGTACATGAAAGTACGTGCACTTATCCAGGAGTTTATGGATGATTTCCTCGGTCTGTACATCAGTCCGAAGAACCGTCTGATGAACTCGTTGCTGATTGGTCCGGGACTTCCGGGCGGCATGATGGGAAGCCTGATGGCGGACCTGGAATCCAATCTGGAATCTATCAACAAGTACAAGGCCAAACGCAACCTGCCGTTTATGAAGCAGGACGAACTGCTTATCAAACTCTTCAACGAAGTGGCATACGTATGGCCGCGCGTGGGTTATCCACCGTTGGTGACTCCGTTCAGCCAGTACGTCAAGAACCTTTCCATGATGAACGTCATGGCCATGGAGAAAGGAAAAGAGCGTTGGGGTATGATAGCCGACGATATTTGGGACATGCTGCTGGGCAAGGCAGGCAAGCTGCCGGGCGAACTCGCTCCCGAACTCGTTGAAAAGGCGGAACGCGAAGGACGTAAGTTCTTCAACGGCAATCCGCAGGACAACTATCCCGATGCACTCGACAAGTACCGCAAACTGATGAAGGAAAACAAGTGGGAACTTGGCGAAGATGATGAAGAACTCTTTGAATACGCCATGCATCCGGCACAGTACGAGGCTTACAAGAGTGGCAAGGCGAAAGAGGATTTCCTTGCCGATGTGGAGAAACGCCGTGCCGAACGCGACAAATCCCCTCTGGACGATGCCAAACCCAAGACGCTTACCGTGCAGGTGGACGGACAGGCTTATCGCGTGACGGTGGCTTACGGCGACATCGACCTGCCGGCTTCCGCCACCGACAAGATTACCGCTCCCGCCGGTGAAGGGCAGGAAGTGGCTGCCCCGCTCGAAGGCAAGTTCTTCCTGACCAAGAATGCACAGGAAACTCCCCTCAAGGTAGGAGATAAAGTGAAGGAGGGCGACCTGCTTTGCTACATCGAGGCCATGAAAACCTATAATGCCATCCGTGCCGACTTCAGCGGAACGGTGACCGCTATCTGCGTCAATCCGGGTGATTCTGTTTCTGAAGATGATGTATTAATGAAGATTGGATGATGGAAGATATATTTGCGAAACTCTATGATATGACGGCGTTCAGCAATATCATTGCCGATCCGTCGTTCCTTATAATGTATGCCATTGCCTTTATTTTGCTGTATCTGGGCATCAGGAAGCATTACGAACCGCTGTTGCTGGTTCCCATTGCTTTCGGTGTGCTCATTGCCAATTTCCCCGGTGGCGACATGGGGGTTATCCAGGCAGATGAAAACGGCATGGTAATGGTGAACGGAGTGTTGAAGAACATCTGGGAAATGCCGTTGCACGAGATTGCACACGACCTCGGACTGATGAACTTCATCTACTATATGCTGATAAAGACCGGATTTCTGCCGCCTGTCATCTTTATGGGTGTGGGTGCGCTGACGGACTTCGGACCGATGCTCCGCAATCTGCGTCTTTCCATATTCGGTGCGGCTGCGCAGCTCGGTATCTTTACTGTACTGTTGTGTGCCGTAATGATGGGCTTCACGCCGCAGGAAGCCGGTGCATTGGGTATTATCGGCGGTGCGGACGGTCCTACGGCTATCTTCACCACTATTAAGCTCGCTCCGCATCTGCTGGGTCCTATCGCCATTGCGGCTTATTCGTACATGGCACTGGTTCCGGTTATCATTCCATTGGTTGTGAAACTGCTCTGCAGCAAGAAGGAACTGATGATTAATATGAAGGAGCAGGAAAAGCTTTATCCGTCAAAGACCGAGATAAAGAATCTGCGTGTACTGAAGATTATTTTCCCGATTGCCGTTACTACCATTGTGGCTCTCTTCGTGCCGACGGCAGTGCCTTTGATTGGTATGCTGATGTTCGGTAACCTGATTAAGGAAATCGGTTCCGATACCAGCCGTCTGTTCGATGCGGCAGCCAACAGCATTATGAATGCGGCAACCATCTTCCTCGGACTGAGTGTGGGCGCTACCATGACGAGCGAGGCATTCCTCAACTGGACCACTATCGGCATCGTTGTCGGCGGCTTCCTTGCATTTGCCTTGTCCATTTCGGGTGGTATCTTCTTTGTGAAACTGTTCAATCTGTTCTCCAAGAAGAAGATTAATCCGCTGATTGGTGCGACGGGATTGAGCGCCGTGCCTATGGCAAGCCGCGTATGCAATGAAATCGCTACCAAGTACGACCCTAAGAACCACGTACTGAATTACTGTATGTCCAGTAATATTTCCGGCGTCATCGGTTCTGCGGTGGCGGCAGGCGTATTGATTTCGTTCCTCGGATAAGAAAGTTGAGATATAAAAAGGGGATGCGTCAAAACACAAATAACGAGTGTTTTGACGCATTCCCTTTTTATTTTCGCCTTTATTCACTGATAGCTTTCCTGTATTCAGCCAATGCCATCTTTGCGGCAAGGTGCGCATTGATAAGGTTGGTTTGGGCCTGTGTCCACGAAAGCTGTGCGGATAGCACATCGACCATGCTTGCCTTGCCTTCATTGTATGAGAATGTAACCAGGTCGAGATTCTCTTCGGCAAGCGCCATATTCTCCCGGGCTGTCTTTACCTGTTGTTCCGTTTCCGTCAGTTTGGTGGTAGCGGCGGACAGCTCTTCTAAAATAGTATCTGCCACATAGCTTTGCTGTAATTTCTGAATACCTATATATGCCTTTTGCTGGCGGTTGGTCTTGAAGCGTGCACCCCATCGGAAAATGGGGATGTTGAGATTGATTCCCGCAATGGGCGTATGGGGTACGTCTTGTCCCATATAGGCGATACCGGTGTCCCAACCGGTTGCCAGGAACATACTGAGTTGGGGATTATACTGGCTGAGGGCTGCCTTGCGTTGCGCTTCGCTCCTGGCGATGCTGACATGGGTTCCGGCATAGTCCGCACGGCGGGACAATACTTCGTCAAGACTCAGTAAATCGACGGGCGGACAGTGTATGCCGATTTCACAAAGACTGTCTACTGCGGCATCCGGTTTCACTCCCATCAGGATATTGAGTTGCTGCAAGGCAAGGGTATAGTTCTGGCGGGCTTTGATATACTGCAATTCGGCCTCTTTTTTACGGGTGGAAATCATCAGTAAATCCGTACGGCTGATGGCTCCGTCATTAAACCTGTCTTGAATGATGTTGTACTGTTGGCTGACAATCCCTTCAAAACGGGCGGCGGCTTCGAGTGTTGCCAATGCGGCCGAGGCATTCCAGTAAACCGCATCGCTCTGATAGTGTATCTGGTCGAGGGTCAGCTCCGTGGCAAGTTTGTCCAGCTCTTCATCGGCTTTGGCAATCTTTTTCCGGGCCATGAGCGAACCGCCTGTGTAAAGAGGTTGTCCCAGTGTTGCCAATGCCTGATAGGTGTAAGGACGGTACTGTCCCGCCGGACTGTTCCAGGCATCCAGATGGCTTAGATTGGCAGTTCCTTCGGCAGTAATGTCTATTTTGGGCAGGAAGCCAGTCTGTGCTATCTTGCGGGCTTCGGTGCTTGCCGTAGCTTTCAGGCGTTGCTGTTTCAGCAGTTGGCTGTATGCTTCCACTTTGTCCCGATAAGCCTCGCGGCTGAGATAGCTTTCTTGTGCTGCGGCATTTATACCGAAGCTGATTACTGACAATATAAATATAATCTTTCTCATCATTCAAATCGTAAATAGTCAAATCATTAAATAGTAAATCGTAAATCGTAAATAGCCGACGCAATCCCTCTATCCTTTTATCCGGTGTATCGCACAGTAGGCCACGGGCAATACAAACAGGGTGAGTATCGAAGCTACCAGCAGACCGCCCATGATAGTGGCCGCCATACCGCCGAACATGGCGTCGAACAGTAACGGCAGCATACCCAGGATGGTTGTGCCCGATGCCATGGCTACGGGAACAATGCGGGTGGTCGTTGCGCTGATAACCGCTTCACGCGGCGCTTTTCCGGCGGCCGTTTCCGTATCAATCTGGTCTACGAGGACAATGGCGTTCTTGATGTTCATTCCAATCAATCCCAACAAGCCCAGGATAGCGAAAAAGTCAAATGTCTTACCCAACAGCAACAGTCCCAATACGATGCCGATAAAGATAAGCGGAAGCATCAGCAAGATGACGATGGGTTTGCGGTAGGTCTTGAACAGGAACAGCAGGGTGACGAACATCAGGAAAAACGTCAGCGGCATGTTGGCTGCCAGTGCGGCATTGGATTCGGCCTGGCTTTCCTGTTCGCCGAAGTACTTCATGGTATATCCTTCGGGAACATCGATTTCTTTTTGCACCTGCTCCCACACACGGTTAAAGGCGGCAATGGCATTTACACCCCGGCGGGGGTCGGCTTGCGCCATCATAACCATCTGGCGATTGTAGTCCTTCACATTGGAGAACTTGTACTGGTAGTCGAATTCACTGACCACTTGTTCCAGCGTGGTGGTTTCGCGCGTAGTACCGAATACGGGCAGCGTGCGCAGGTCGTTAATGCGGAACGCGTCGATTGTGTTGTCTTTCAGTAGGATAGGAAGCACTTGGTCGCCCTGTCGGTATTCGCCCAGCGTCATTCCGTTTGTCCCTATTTGTATGCTCTGCGCCATGCTTTGGCGGGATACGCCTAACGGTTGCGCACGCTCCTGGCTGTATACGGGTTTCCAGATAGGAATCTTGTTACCCCAGGAGTTGCGCACATTGATAAGGTCTTTGTCGCGGTGTATTATTTCTAGAACCCGGTTGGTCAGCGCCACCAGCGTATCTGTGCTATTGCCGATAAAGCCTATCTCGATGGCGGCGTCTACGGCAGGCGAGAGTTTGAAGAGCGTGGTGCGGGTGATGGCATTGGGGTAGTTCTCCTTCATATAGCTGTCCAGCTTCTCTTCATATTCTTTGGTGTATTTGCTGTCTGTCACTTCTACCAGCAGGTTGGCGAAGTTGGGTTTTGGACCTACGGAAGTGGATGCCAGATAGTAGCGCAGCGGGGTGCTGCCAAAGGTGACGGAAACCCGTTTCACTTCCGGCTGTGCCAGCAGGTGGGCTTCCACTTTCTTCATTTCCTTCTCTACATCGCGGATGCCGTATCCGTCGGGATAGAATACATCGGCGCGGAAATAAGGCTTGTCCAGTGAAGGGAAGAAGTTTTGAGGCATCAGTCCCATGATGACGAGGGAGAGGATGAACAATACGACCATGCTTCCCAATGTGAGCGTTTTCTTACGTATCAGCAGGCTGAGGATGGATGCGAATTTATGGTAGAAAGGCTTGTCGTAAGGGTCTTTGTCGCTGTTGCCGGTTTGGGCTTTCAGTATGAAATTGCCGAAGGTGGTGGTTTGCGTCAATGCCAGTACCCAGCTCAGCCCCAGTGAGATAGCCAGTACGATAAATAGTGGCTTTACAATTTCGGCAACGGAAGACGGTGCAAGATAAAGCGGCAGGAACGAGCAGACGGCTATGAAGGTTGCTCCCAGCAATCCCCATTGCGGACCGGTGGCGCCGTCTATCAGCGCTTTCCGTCTGTTCACGCCGCGGGCTATGGCTATTTGTGCATTGTCGGTTACCACAATGGCGTTATCCACCAGCATTCCCATGGCGATGATAAAGCCTGCCAGCGAGGTACGGTTTAGTCCCACTCCCAGGAACGACATGATGAGCAGTGTGCCGCCAATGGAAAATATCAGTGAAGAGCCGATGAGTACGCCGGCGCGCATCCCCATTACCAGCATGATGATAACGATTACAATCAGAATGGATTCTATCAGGTTGATAATAAATCCGTTGTTCGCTTCTTTGGCAATGACGTTTTCGGGGTAAAGGCTTTCCAGTTCCAACCCTACGGGGATGAGGGGCAAGAGTTCGGCGAGCTTCTTGTCTACCAGCTCACCGGTTTTTACCACATCCTTCTGCGGGTCGGTGGAGACGCCGATGCCGATGGCCCGTTTTCCGTTTACGTGCATGATGGTGCCGGGTGGGTCCATGTAGCCCTTTTCAACGACGGCTATATCGCCCAGTTTGACCTGCCCGCCGGGGGTGGTGATTGTCTGGTTGCGGATGTCGTTGACGGTGGTATAAGTACCGTTGGCTACAATGCGCAACTGCTGTTCGCCTGCACCGATTTCACCCGTATTGATAATCTGGTTCTGCGATTGTAGCAAGCCTGCCAGTTGTTTGGGGTCGATGCCCATTCCCGCCAGTTTGTTTACGGAGATAAAGATGTTGATTACTTCCGTCTGTGTGCCGAACAGGGCTACTTTCATAACTCCTTCGGCAGTGATAACCTGCGTCTTGATACGCTCCGCCCAGTCGCGCATTTCTTCATAGGAGAAGCCGTCGTCGCCGACCAGCCCGTAGTAAATGCCGAATACATCGCCGAAGTCGTCCGATACTGTCGGTACGGAAGCTCCTGCCGGAAGTTGGGGCTGTATGTTGAGAACCTTCCGGCGCAGTTCGTCCCATTTCTGCGGGATAGATTCTGCGGAAAGCGACGGCTGTAGCTCGAACGTAATTTTGGAAAGTCCGTACATGGATTCCGATTTAATCTTGTACACTCCGCTCATGCTCTGTATTTCGCGGGAGATGGGTTCGGTAATGAGCCGTTCCACTTCGGCAGGCTCGGCTCCGGGATAGCGTGTCATGATGACCGCTGTCTTGATGACAAAGGGTGCGTCTTCTTTCTTCCCCAAACGGCCGAATGAGAATATGCCGCCGATGAGCAGCACGGCAAGGAAGAAATAGATAATCTTTGTATTATCTAATGAATATTTGGCTAAGTTCATATATAAAAGGTGATAGGATGATAAAGTTATGAAGTGATAGAGGGAAAGCGGTTATTCCACCTCTTTTACCCTCTGTCCCTCTACCAGTTGGTACACTCCGGCAATGACAACGGTTTCATCCGGTTTCAGTCCTTTGGAGATAAGAATATTGGCTTCACCGGTCGGCGAATACACGGTTACTTCGCGGCGGCTTACCCTGTTGTCTTTCACCACCCATACGTAGGTGTTCTTGTTTTCGCTGTCACCGAATACGGCGCTCAGCGGTACATTCATCAGTTTTTCTTCTATGAAGGGAGCGATGTCCGAAGCGAGGCGGATGTTGCAGGTAAATCCGGGTTTCACGTCGTATACGGCACGGTCGAAGGCGGGGTCGTCGATGATGATGGTAACCGGAATGCCCGTACCGTCGGTCGATATGTCAAGATACTCTTCCAGTCTGGCATTGAATATATTGCCTTTGTACGTATCGAACTCCACCTTGAATGTGGCGTCTTTGGCACGAAGCAGGTACAGGTAATCATCGGGTACGGTAAATTTTATGCGCAGTTTCTGCGTATTTACCAGCCACACAATCCCTTCTCCCGAATTGACGCGCTGATAGTTCTCTACCAGGCGCTTCTCGATAGAGCCGTCGAAGGGGGCGAGCAGTTTCGTATCGCGCATATTGTTGGTGGACAGCTCGTAGGCCGATTTGGCTTTCTGGTAATTGGCTACACTTATTTCATACTCCTGCAGGGAGATGGCTTGGCGGCCCAGCAGCCGTTTGTTGCGCTCCACCTGGGCGGCAGCGGTTTCATAGGCAGCCTTGTCGGCGGCATATTGCAGGGAAATATCCCGCGGGTCGATGGCGGCAATCAGTTGTCCTTTCCTGACCCTTTGTCCTTCCACTACCGGAAGGTCGATGATTTGTCCGCTGACACGAAATGCCAGTTTCACATATTCCACCGCTTCCACCATGCCGGAGAAGTCTTTGAGTATTACCGACTGTGAATTTACGGTGGCAGTTTTCACAGGTCGCACGAGGGGGATATCTTCCCCTTTCTTTTGCCCGCAGGACGTGACGATAAGTGTCACCGTCAGGGCGAACAGATACATTTTCTTCATTTGTTTTTGATTAAGACAAGTCTTTGCGGTTGACAGTCAAATCCAACCCTTGTTTTAATTCATAAACGTTTTGATATACCTGTATGTTCAATTGTTTTCCTGCGGTCAGGCTGATTTTTATTTCTTTGCCTACCTGTATATGCAGCGTATTGCCCAAGTAATTCACTTTGAACGAATAGCCGCTCCATTTCGCCGGTATGACCGGTTCAATCTTAAGCGTGCCGCCTTGTATCTGCAATCCTGCGAATCCGCGTACAACAGCCAGCCAACTGCCCGGCATACTGGTTATATGCAGCCCCTGGTCTCCTTCATTGTTGTAGTCGTCCAGGTCGAGGCGGGTAGCGTGTAAGAATAGTTGGTATGCCTTTTCCACTTTCCCGATGCGTGCGGCAAGAATGGAGTGGATGTGCGGGGAGAGGGAAGACTCGTGCACGGTCATCGGTTCGTAGAATTCGAAGTTGCGGCGGATGGTCTCCCGGTCGAAGTTGAAATAATAGAGGTACAGGCCGAGCAGGACATCACTCTGCTTGATGTAGCACGAACGCAGGATACGGTCCCACGACCAATATTGGTTGATGGGGCGTTCGCCGGCGGGAATGGCGTCGGTGCTTTGCAGAACCTTGTCCATATAGCCGTCGTTTTGGACGAAGATACCGCGTTCCGGATCTTCCGGCAGGTACATCCGTTCGATAATGTCCTGCCAGCGTTCACTCTCTTCCGTATAATTCAGGTTGGTGATGCTGCATATGCGGGCATATTCATCGGGATATTGCCGGGCAATGATTTCAAGGAAACTGAGAGTGGTTTCGAGGCAACGCATGCAGGAGTAGTTGGTATACCAGTTATTGTTTACGTTGTTTTCGTATTCATCGGGTCCGGTAACTCCCAGAATGACGTATTTCTGCTTGGGTTGCGAGAAAGACACCCGTTGGCTCCAGAAGCGGCTGACGGCTATCATTACTTCCAATCCGTAATGGGCGATGTACTCCAGCGTACCCGTAAGCGTGGCATGTTGCAGAATGGCATAGACAATCATATTGTTCCGGTGAACCTCTTCAAAAGTAATCTCCCATTCGCTGTGGCACTCTTCTCCGTTGCTGGTGACCTGCGGGAAGAGGGCGGCTCCATGGTCGAATCCCAACTTACGGGCATTCTCAATGGCTTTGGGCAGTTGCTTATAGCGGTATATCAGCAGGTTTTCGGCAATCTTCTTCGGGGTGGAAAGCAGGAAGAAAGGTACGCAGCACAATTCGGTATTCCAGTAAGTATTTCCGCCGTACTTCTCGCCGGTGAAACCTTTGGGGCCGATATTCAGGCGGGGGTCGTCTCCCCGGTATGTCTGGTAGAGCTGGAAGATGTTGTAGCGTATGCCTTGCTGGGCTTCCGGGTCGCCTTCGATACTGACATCGGTTTCGTCCCATATCTCCTGCCAGGCATTCCGGTGCTCCTGTTCCAGAGCATCCCAACCTGTACTTTGGGCGTTGCGGGCTTCTGCTACGGAGGCTTCTATCAAATCCTGCCGTTCATAATAAAGGGAAGATGCTATGGCAATGTATTTGACGAGCGTCACGGTATCTCCCGGCTTCACTTCAGTGCCTACGCTGAATCCGGCCTGTTTTTCTTTTTCTATCCGTATCGGGTTGGCAAAAGTCTCTTTATTGTTCTTGAAGAACCGGTAGGTCATGGCATAGCATATTTGCGCATCCTCCCGCCTGGTCTGCGTCCACAGATAGGCGCAATCGCTGGTGGTGCCGGAACGCAGGATATTCCATATCTTTTCATCCGGATGCCTGACCGGGTTCGCGGTGTCTCCGTCAAGGATAGGCACAAGTGAAACCTTGCCTGTATAGTTGACGGACGTAACGCTGTACTTTATAAGGCAGAGATTGGGGTGAGCCATATTGGCGATATGTTCCACGTGCAGGCGGAGTTTGTTTCCCCGCGGAGAGGTTACTTCCGCGTCCCGATAAGAAATACCCGCTTTCATGTCGAGGCGTCTGTTGAAACTGTCCACATCCCATTGTGCCAGGTCCAGTTCCTCGTCGATGAGGCGTAGGCTGATACTGCTCCAGTCCGGAGCATTGGGGATGCGTGTGTAGAATTGCGGAAAACCGTTCTTCCACCAGCCTACACGCGTTTTGTCCAGAAAGGTGATACCTGCCACGAATGCGCCGCGATAGCTGTCGCTGCTGTATGGTTCTTCAAAATGTCCCCGTTGTCCGAAACGGCCGTTTCCAAGACTGAATATGCTTTCCGACCACCGCATGCGGTCGGCTTGAAAACTATCTTCTATAATATTCCATTCATCGGTTTTAAGGTATTTCTTCATGGCGCTCTTTTTCTGTGTTATCGGTGTAAAGATAGACAAATAAACGGATAAACAAATAGGATGCGGAAAAAAGAAGAATGTGCCAAAACTAAAATTCGTTTGCTATTTATTTATTTTTAGGCACGGATTACGCGGATTTCACGGAAAAGAGATAAAATAAATCCGTGTCAATCCGCGTAATCCGTGCCTAAAAGAAATCATCAAGTGTATTTTACACCCTCTTGCCGATGAGGAAGCATATATTCATCGGTGAGGATAGGGGCTGTTTACGCCCTTTCTCCTTTGGTCTCTTTTATCAAATATACGCAGGCAGCTCCGATAATGAGCATCACACCCGCCGTTACCAGCATGTTTATTTCAGGGGGAAGCATCCCTTCCGGCGTAAACAGTGCCAGAATACTTCCGCCTAACGCCGCTGCTACGATTTGCGGAATACAGATGGTTCCGTTAAACAGTCCGAGATACGTACCCATGTGTCCGCCGGACAAGGCGTTGGTCAGGATGGTGAAAGGCAGTGCCAGCATGGCGGCCCATGCGCAGCCTATCAGCAGGAAAGATACGAACAGCACATACGGGCTGTGTACGAAATAGGTGGATATAAATCCGATACCGCCCAGCACGAGGCTCAGCGCGTAAATGAAGCGGCGGTCTTTGAACATGGGAATGCAGATTGCCCAAAGTACGGAACCGATAGCCTGTACGGCAAACAGCACGCCTACCCAGTTGGCAGCTTCCTGATATTGCAGGCTCTTGGTGTCGAGAACTATTTTTGTGATTCCGTTTACCGTATTTTCAACGGTGGGAGCGTCAAATACATTTGCAGCGATGCTTCCGTTGGTGTATGTCCACATGAACATAAAGGCGAACCAGCAGAAGAACTGCACCAGCCCTACCGTCCAAAAGGCTTTCGGCGCTTTTACCAGCAGCTTCAGCATATTGACTTTCTCATGTTCCTGCTCTTCCGTGATACCGTGATATTGGGCATACTCTGCGGGCGGCATTTCCTTGACTTTGACCGTTGTATAAATAACGCAGAATATCAGAATGGCGGCCCCGATATAGAACGAGTAGATTACGGAATCGGGAATAACCCCTTGGGGTGCCGTGTTGCTGATACCCACCCACGCAAATATGAACGGGAACAGATAGCCCACCAGGCTGCCGGCATTGCATAAGAAACTCTGGATGGAATAGGCAAGTCCTTTCTGTTTTTCGTTTACCATGTCGCCTACCATCATCTTGAACGGCTGCATTGCCATATTAATGGAAGTATCCAGAAACATCAGCGATACCAGACCGAAAATCATGGCCGTGCTCACCGCCATACCGAAGCTGCCGGCATTGGGCAGCAGGCACATGACGAGTACCGCAACCAGCGAACCGATGAACAGGTAGGGAATGCGACGTCCGAACCGTGTCCATGTCCTGTCGCTGGCAGCTCCTACAATGGGCTGCACGATGATACCTGCCAGCGGCGGTAATATCCAGAAATAACTCAAACTGTGCGGGTCGGCTCCTAAAGTAGAGAATATACGGCTGATGTTCGCGCTTTGCAGGGCATACGCAATCTGTACGCCGAAGAAACCGAAGCTGATATTCCATAGTTTCCAGAAACTTAAATCGGGTTTTACTTTCATTGCTCTCTTGTTTTTTATGATATTAGTTTATAGATGAATTCGGTTGTGTTTTTATTTGGTCGTTCCCCTTACCACCAGGTTTGTCCGCACAATCTTGTTGGTGCTTTTCCCCTCGTGCCCGTTCAGCTTGTCTGTAAGGATGCCGAATGCGCTTTTGCCCACTTCTTCTCCGTGCTGCTCCACGGTGGTCAGTTTCGGGTCGGTACTTTGGGCGATGGCTCCGTCGGTGAAGCCGCAGATGGAAACCTCGTCCGGCACTTTCAGTCCTACCAGCTTGCAGGCATACAATATGCCCGATGCCGTTTCGTCATTAATCGCAAAGAAGCCGTCGGGACGGTTGTCACTCTCCAGCAGGTCGGGAGTTATGGCAATGGCGCGTTCACGGTTGTCGCACAGCTTTATCATGCTGTCGTCCACCGGCACTTTGTATTTCTTCATGGCATCCAGATAGCCGTTCCGCCGGTTTTTGGTAATCTCCAGATGCGGAGATGCGCCGTAGAAGAAGATACGTTTGCATCCGGTCTGAATCATGTACTCTACGGCAGCAAACGAGCCGGCATAGTCGTCCACAACCACCCGTTCCGTTTTCAGCTCCGTACAGATGCGGTCGTAAAACACAATCGGTATGTCGTTGTTCAGCAGTTCCTGGTAGTGGTCGTATTGCTCCGTGTTTTTGGCAAGGGAGGCTATGACGCCGCAGACGCGGGCGGCAAGGAAAGAGTGGACGATTTTGACTTCCTGTTCGTAGGACTCGTTGCTTTGGGCCACGATTATGTTGTAGCCGGCTTTGGCCGCCGCTGTCTCGATGCCGCTCAGCACGCACGAGAAGAAATGATGCACCAGCTGGGGTACAATCACGCCAATCGTATTGCTGCGGCTCGAACGGAGGTTCACGGCAAGCACATTGGGTTTGTAGTTATGTTCGCGGGCGTAGGCATGGATGAGGTCACGGGTTTCCCGGCTGATGTCCGGATTATCCTTGAGCGCTCTCGACACGGTGGACGGCGAGACATTCAATGCCCGGGCAATATCTTTAATGGTTATCTGCGGTTTGTTCATCAGTATGATTTCAATTTTCAGCCAAAGGTAATAAAAATAGGAAGATATACGAAGACCGTAGCCGGGCTTCTTATTTATCCTGCTGCAAAAATAGCGGAATGCGTCTAATAAAACTTTTCTGTTGATACATATCGGGTTATAAGTTTGTGCAAACGATTGCATATACTGTTTGCAACCATGTATTTGCCCGCTGCACGGTAAATTCCCGGTAAAAATCATTTGCTATACGATAAATCTCTGTAACTTTATCCTCTGGAAAATGTGGTATCCTTTAATTAATATTATAATGTATTGGCTGACTATGATAAAGAGACTTGTTTTATTTTGTTGCCTATGCTTGCCGGCATTGGCTGTCTCTGCCCAAGAGCAGGAAGTTAAGTTTGCTTTCGATAACTATCACCGCTATTACCGCGAAGCGCGCCTCTGCACCGATAGTGCAAAATTGGAGGCAATGAAGAAATTGCGTGTCTATTTTCATGAGCATCCTTACAGGCTGTCTAAGGTGAATATGTCCGTGCCGCCCGCCAGGTGTCTGGAGTTGCTTACGCCGGAGGGGACATTCTCGGATATGGACGCTTTGGAAGCTGAGTTCGAACGTAGCAATGCCTATCGGAAGAGCTTCCATACAACAGCCGATGACCGGGTGGGTATTTTCATCGGAAACGCTCTTGACCGCTTGTGCTGCATTGCCGACGCATACCGCCGCGGTACGCTGACGGCAGACGAGTCGTTGAGCGACAAAGTGCTGAAAGCGGTGGTGCACTACGGCATGCTGGAAGCCGGACGCTCGAACGCCGTTTCCCGTTTTCACGCTTCCTGCTTTGCCATTCCTACGGCTGCGGTAAACATCTATTTCGCCTGGCTGGATAAAATGGAACTTGCCGAACGCGGCGGTGCAACTCCTTTGCTGGAGGCCGCTTGCGATATGCTGAAGGTATTGGGGCTGCAAGCCTATACGCAGCCGCTGCGTCATGATGAAACCGACAAGAACGTTGTTTCGATAGAACGTTTCCGCAATCATGTATGGTGGGTGGGCGGCAACGCGTTGGCATACCGTTCGCTATTGCCCGTAGCTGCAATGTACAGTTCGGTGCCTATGGTGGATGTATTGGCAGAAGTGTGCCGGAGAGGTATCAGCGTGACTTCCCAGCTTACTCTGCACGATTCTTTCTGGACCGAAGGTTTTACCGCCGACGGTGCAGGGTGGGGACATGGCAAGCAATGCCTGATTTGGGGATATCCCATAGACGGAACCTTCAATGCCTTGAATATGCTGGGTATGCTGAAAGGGACACCGTGGGCGGAGCGCCTGAGCAGGGAGAATGCCCAAGCTATCCTGAACTTTCTGCGCGGTGGAAACTGGTACTACTATAAAGGATTTACCTTGCCTTGTCTGGACCGTGGCTCGTATGTCTATACCGCTGCCGAAAAAGAGATTCCTTACGCAAAGATGCTGAATAAAGTGCTGACGGACTGGATGGATGCTTTTACGGAAACCGAGCAGGCGGAGTTACGGCAGTTATGGAAAGAAGTGAAAGAAAAGCATATCCGGATGGCGGGATACGCTCCGGGCATGTATTCCGGAACCCGCTGGTTCTTTAATAACGATGATTTGATAAAGAAAACCCCCGACTGCCATATAATGGTGAATATGGCTTCCGTGCGTTGTGACGGCTTGGAGAGTGCGCCCAACTTTGCCGATGCCTATAATTTCTACCCTACGGACGGTATGACTTTGTTTCAGCGTAGCGGCAACGAATATCGCTCCATCATGGGTGGCTGGGACGTAACGGCATCTCCCGGAGTAACCACACGCGAAGGCATGGAGCGTCTGGAACCGGTAGTTAACTGGCGCGGCTATTGCAGTAAGCATAATTATGCGGCAGCAGCCACGGACGGTAGCGGTGATGCCGTGGCGGGATATATTTTCGAGAAAATGAATGCTTCGGAGAAAGAGGGTGTAAACGACCGGGGCAGCAGTGCCGGCTGTAACGAGGTGCTTTATGGTGTAAAGGCTTATAAATCTTATTTTATTCAGGGAGACTATATGGTTGCCTTGGGAGCGGGTGTAACGAACAGGCAGTCCGGACAGCCGGGACACATCCGTACCACTATCGACCAGACGGCCTTGCTGAATGATGTCTGTTTATTGGAGAAAGGAAAGAAAACGGCTCTTTCAGCCGGTGTGCATGCCTGGAAAATCTCAGGCAAGAACACACCCTGGCTGGTGCAGGAGGGGCAATTTGCTTACCGCGTTCTTCCTGAATACAGCCGGAAAGCGTTCGTAGCCTGCGAAACGCGTCCTGCAAACTGGGTGCTGCACAACAAAACAAATGCCGGTAAGAAGAATCTGCCGGATAGCGTGAAAATTCTCCGTTTGTGGATTGACCACGGACAAGCGCCCGTGGATGATACCTATGGCTATACCGTGTATACGGGAAAGGGCACTCCGTCCGCCCGGTTGCCTTTCTGTGTACTGAGGAATGACTCCTTGGTACAGGCGGTGCAGTCGGCAGACAAAAAACTGTTGCAGGCGGTGTTCTATCCGGGCAACAATGGCCTGCAGGCCGGCGGTGTGTCGCTTACAGCTTCTGAACCTTGTACCGTAATGATAAAGACGGTGGCAGGAAAGTCCGTCTTTACAGTGACGGATGCCTGCATGAATGCGGCTTTGAAGAAAATAACGCTTACTTATAACGGTGAAACGATAGAAGTACCTATGCCGCAGGGGGAATTTTGCGGTAGGACGGTATCGTATGAATTGCCTTAATGGGGCAGACGGGATGCCTTGTCTGTCTTTTGGGAAAGGAGTTCCTGTTTTAGAGTTTTATACATTTTGTCATCACTCGTCACCAATCACTCTGTATCCCTTTATTGGAAAGGGATACAGAGTGTGATGACAAGTGTGACGAGAGTGTTGACAAATTTTTGGTCATCACTTAGATAAGTGTTATTTAGTTTATAATGAGGATGCTATGATATTTTGCGTATAGGTGGTAATAGAGACTTATTTAATGATTTCTAAGTTCAAAGTAGCTTTATCATGCAATTCGGTGCACTATTTGGATATAAAAAGCTCGTAATTTTTTGAATCTGCTTTATATTAATAAGGTATTTATTAGGGATAAATGTCTTATTTCTTCTTTTTTTTTTGCTTTATCGCATATATAATATCGTTTTATCACTTTCTTTTCCTTGTTTTTCGGTTGCGGGCTTTACAGTTGCCAATTGCAAGCCCAATAGCCCGCAGCTGGCAACCGTAGAGCCCACAGCTGCGAAACGAAAAAATAAACCTGCTTTTTCGGGGAAAATATAGTAAGTAAACTACTATTAAGTGAGTGCTTTTGCAGGTATTATCTTGTTGATTTCCCGTTATTCATTGCGTGTTTTGTTTATGTGTCCGTGCATTTATCAGATGATTGTGTATTATACCGGATATAGTGCAATCGTTTGCATTCTTCTTATTGAAGTTTTTGCAGCATCTTTGTCGCTTACTCGATAATATGGTATACATTTGCTCTATCATAATAAAGTATTTGGGATACGTTTCATAATAAAGTTAATATACTGAAACGTTTTTTGAATATACTATGGATAATTAATATTGTTAACTTTAATTTTTAAATGCATGAAGCAAGTTAATCTTAGAATCTATCGAACGATTCTTCCCTTGTTGTTAGGGTTATTCTTGTCAGTTGGCGCTTATGCACAGAACATTACTGTAAAAGGAAATGTAAAAGATGCTACAGGTGAACCTGTAATTGGCGCAAATGTACTGGAAAAAGGTACTACAAATGGAGTTATTACTGATTTAGACGGTAATTTCCAGTTGCAAACATCGGCGGGTGCAACTCTTGTTGTTTCTTTTGTGGGCTATCTTCCTGCAGAAGTAAAAGCTGCATCTGTACTTAATGTTGTTTTGAAAGAAGATGCTCAACTTCTTGATGATGTCGTTGTAATTGGTTATGCAACAGGAAGTCAACGGACAATATCCGGTGCAGTTCAGAAAGTGGGACGTGAAGAAATGAATGCCGGTGTTGTCGTCAATCCGTTATCTGCCATTAAAGGTAAAGTTGCAGGTGTGAATATTCAGAAAACCGGTGGTGACCCTACTGCTGCTCCGGCTATTCGTGTTCGTGGTACTACTTCTTTGACTGGTGGTAACGACCCGTTGGTTATTATTGATGGCGTATTTGGCGATTTGAATATGCTGAATGCTATTTCTCCTGCTGATATTGAGAATTTTACAGTGCTGAAAGATGCTTCTGAAACGGCTCAATATGGTTCTCGTGGTGCTTCCGGTGTCATTGTTGTTACCACTATTAAAGGTAAAAATGGTGTTAAGAGCTTAAGTTATGATGGTAGTTTCGGTATTGAAACCGTTTATAAGAATTTGGAAATGCTGGATGCTAACCAGTATAGAGCTGCTGCACAGAATTTGGGAATTGATATATTGGATAAGGGGTATAATACTAACTTTATTAAAGAAATGCAGCAGACTGGTTATACTCAAAATCATCGCTTGTCATTCTCCAATGGTAATGATGATTCAAACTACCGTGCTTCTATTGGTGTTATAGATCAAAAAGGTATTATAAAAAATAATACAATGCGTAACTATACTGCTAAGATTGATGCTATGCAAAATATGTTCCATAATAAGTTGAAGTTGGAATTTGGAATGTTCGGTTCGTTGAAAGAAAACAGATATGTGAATGACTATCAGAAAACATTCTATTCTGCTGCTTCTTATAATCCTACTTTCCCTAATTTTAAAAATCCGGAAACAGGTATGTGGGATGAAAATGCAAATGCTAATGAAGTACAAAATCCATTGGGTCGTTTGGATATTGATGACCGCGAAACTAATGCTTTTATCAATACAAATGCCCGCATTACATGGAGCATTAATAATGATTTGAAATTAAGTGCATTCGGTTCATATACCTATAATGTAAAAGAGAATAAAAAATATATTCCTTCTTCTATAAAGGCCGGTCTGAGTAATCGTGGAGAGGCATATCGTGGTGATAATAAATCTCAGTCAATGTTGGCTAACTTGATGTTGACTTATAAAAAAAGCTTTGGAAAACATTATATCAATGCTTTAGGTTTGGCGGAAGTTCAACGGGTAACCAATACGGGTTTTGGAGCTACGGTACATGGTTTCAGCACAGACGATTTTTTATATAACAATTTGCAGGCTGGTGCTGTATTGAAATGGGGAGATAATACTTCTTATTATAATAACCCGAGTTTGGCTTCTTTCATGGCACGTGTCAATTATTCATACGCAGATAAGTATATTGTTACAGTGAATGCTCGTACAGATGGATCTTCAAAAGTAGGAGAGAACAATAAATGGGCGTTTTTCCCGTCAGCATCTCTTGCATGGGTTCTTAAAGAAGAAGCGTTTTTGAAAGATGTTGATATGATTAGTAATTTGAAATTGAGAGTAGGTTACGGTCTTGCTGGTAATCAAGATGCTATTAGCTCTTATAATTCATTACCATTGATGAGTCCTAATGGTACGACAACAGTAAATGGGCTTCCGGTAGTAACAATGGGAGTTACTCGCAATTACAATCCTGATTTGAAGTGGGAAGTAAAGAAAACTTTTGATGTAGGTTTGGACTTTGGAATGTTTGATGAACGATTGAGTTTAACTTTAGACTATTATAATTCAAAAACAACAGATTTATTGTATAATTATGATGTAAAGGTTCCGCCTTTTACTTATCCTACTTTGCTTGCCAATTTGGGTGCAATGCGTAATACAGGTTTTGAAATAGCAATCAGCGGTACTCCGTTGAAAACAAAAGATATGGAGTTGAATATCAGTGCTAATGTCGCATTTCAAAAGAATAAGTTGCTTTCTTTGAACGGAACGTATATGGGAGAACCTATGACAGCTAAGGAATACATGAACTTGGGCGGTATGAATGGTGCCGGATTTATTGGTGGATATAATCAAATTATTTATCAAATGGTCGGACAACCGGTAGGCGTATTCTATTTGCCTAAATGCGATGGATTGGTCGATAACGGTTTTGGTGATTATACTTATCATGTTCAAGATATTGATGGCGTGGAAGGTGTTGATTTGGCTGATGGAAAGGATCGTTATATTGCTGGTCAGGCTATGCCTAAAGCTTTATTGGGTGCAAATATCGGATTCCGTTATAAACAATTTGATATTCAGGTACAAATGAATGGAGCTTTTGGACATAAGATTTATAATGGTACTTCTTTGTCTTATATGAATATGAGTCAGTTCCCGACTTATAATGTTTTGGCTGAAGCTCCTCAGAAAAATATTAAAGACCAAACTGTAACCGATTATTGGTTGGAAAAAGGTGATTACCTGCATTTTGACTATGTTACATTGGGTTGGAACTTGAATACAAAAAATCTGAAAGCCATCAAATCTTTACGTGTTACTTTCTCTGTAAATAATTTGGCTACGATTACAGGATACTCAGGGCTTTCTCCGATGATAAACAGTACAACGGTAGGAAGTGACCTTGGTATTGATGACAAGCGTTTCTATCCTTTGTCACGTACTTATTCATTGGGACTTAGTGTTAACTTTTAATTAGATGCATATTATGAAAAGAAGAATATTATATAGTTTGTTGATGACAGCAACACTTGGCTTATCTTCTTGTGAATCTTTCTTGTCGGAAAATCCGAAAGACCAAATTACAGAAGAACAAGCTTATCAGAATTCTACCTTATTATACTTGAATACGGTAGCTTCCCTTTATACGCAAGTTGGTGCTAATGGCGGTGGGGCAGGACTACAAGGTACTGACCGTGGGCTTTATGATTTGAATACTTTCACAACCGATGAAGCTATGCTTCCCACGCGCGGTGGTGACTGGTATGATGGTGGCTTGTGGCAAAATCTGTTTCTTCATAATTGGGGTACGAAGAATGATTTGGTAAAAGGCAGTTGGGATTATCTTTATAAGGTGATTGCACAAGCTAATCAATCATTGGATAAATTGAAAGAAATTTTGGAGAACAATCCGGAGAACATTTCAGTTCCTAAATATATTTCGGAAGTACGGGCATTCCGGGCAATGTACTATTATTATTTATTGGATATGTTTGCCCGTGTTCCATTGGTTACTTCTTCTTCAGTAGCAATGGAAGATGTAGTACAATCTGAACGTTCCGCTGTTTTTAATTTTGTAAGAACCGAATTAGAAGAATCGGTTGAAGACCTAAGCGATGCGCACAGTAATTTGACAGGTGAATATTATGGTAGAATAACAAAACCTGTTGCGTATTTTCTGTTGGCGAAGCTAGCTCTTAATGCAGAAGTCTATGCAGATGACAATTGGACGGACGGTACCAAATTGGATGGAAAGAATATCAAATTTACAGTAGACGGTACTGAAATGAATGCTTGGGAAGCTACAATCGCATACTGTGACAAGATAAAGAATCTGGGCTATAAATTGGAACAAAAATTTGAAGCAAACTTTTCACTTAAGAATGAATCGTCAGTAGAGAATATCTTTACTATTCCGATGGATGCAAATCTTTATAAGAATGAATTTTATAATTTGATTCGTTCCCGCCACTATAATCATGGTAATGCTTATGGGCAAGGTGGATGGAATGGTTCGTCTGCAACAAAAGAAGCTCTCGATGCCTTTGGTTATGGTACAAGCTCCCAAGATCCGCGTTTTGAACTTACTTATTATGCAGGAAAAGTAGAAGGACCTAATGGGACTATAAAGCTTGATGATGGAACAGATTTGGAATATGTACCTTCTGAAATTACTTTGGATTTGTCTGGCAAAGCCTCAGAGAAGACGGCAGGTGCACGTATGAAAAAATATGAATTGGATGCTTCTGCTACCAATGATGGTAAACTTCAAAGTAATGATATTGTTCTGTTCCGATATGCTGATGTACTTTTAATGAAGAGTGAAGCTAAAGTGCGTAATGGTGGCAATGGAGATGCTGAACTGACAGAGGTTCGGGAGCGTGCCGGTGCTACTTTGGATGTGACAGCCACTCTTGAAACTTTATTGGAAGAGCGTTTGAGAGAATTTGCATGGGAAGGTCTTCGCCGTCAGGATTTAGTTCGTTTCGGTAAGTTTACCCGCGCATATACTGATAGACCTCAGTTGCCGAAAGAAGATACTGGTTATACTACTGTATTCCCGATTCATGAAGATGTATTGAGCTTGAATGGTAAACTGACTCAAAATTACGGTTATTAATAATTAATGATTTAATGGAAAGTAATATGAAAAAAGTATTCCAATATATGACAACGCTCCTATTGCTGTTGGTGGTGGGAACAAGTTGTGAAGAAGGCAATGATAACTGGAGAATCATTACTGATGCTCAACCGGGAGCTTATATCACTGGTGATGCTACGATTTATAGTGCTACGGCTACATCGTCCCAACTGGTGGCTGCACCGTTGGATGGAGCTCCGGAAGGTACAAATGTAATAGGTATTTACACTTGGCTGAAGTCAAACGGAAGTTTTACCATTCTGAATGTAGATGAGGAAGGTAATGAGATAAATTATGGCAAGGGTGACGTAGTAGCTTCTACTCCTGCTGAAACAGTAGCTTTAGCAGCTGGTGGTACGCCTTTCACTGTTGCGGAGGATGGTTTGTACTATGTGGCTATGAATAAAGCAGATAATCAACTGACGATAATACCTGCTACATTTGGTATTATCGGTGATGCTACTCCCTTGCAATGGAATGGTGAAACTGCCATGCAGGCAAGTTATAATGAAACTCAGGCTACGGCTGAATATACTATTAGTGATGTAACGTTGGATAAGAAAGAAATGAAGTTCCGTTATTCAGGTGATTGGGGGCTGGAATTCCCTTATCAAGGTGGTAAGGTTAAACTTCATACTAATATGGGATATAATGGCGATAATGCATCTGCAATATCAGAAGCTTTTAGTGAGTGTAAAGGTGGTGGAGCAAACTTTCAGGTGGGCAAAGCCGGTGTCTATACAGTTACCTTAAAACTGGATTTGCGTACCGGGCAGTTCTCTGCAAAAGCTGTTTGTACAGCTGAAGATACATCTTCTGCTACATTACCTGAAAAAATGTTTGTAAATGGTAATGCTTGGGGATGGCAGCAGGATTGGAGTACAGCTCCTGAGATGATACCTGTTCATAGCCATGATGGAATGTTCTGGGGCATCTATTATTTGCAGGCAGGTGACGGAATGAAATTCAATAATGAAAAGAGTTGGAGTACCGGTGAGAATTTCGGAGTGGAAAATGAGGATCCTAAAGGTTATGGTGAATATCCGGCTGGTGGTTCTAATTTAAAAGTTGCTGATACAGGATATTATTTGGTAATTGTATCTTGTACTCTTTCTGCGGATAAAAAATCTATAAACAGAAAAGTTATTCTTGCTGAGCCGAAACTCTTCTTAAGAGGTGCTTGTGCCGGTGGATGGGCAGATGCAGGTGCAGGTAGACCGGATGATTCGGAAGTTGCTTTCACCTTGTCGTCAGATGGCACTGCTTATGAGGCTGTAGCAGCCGGAGACGGAGACCTGCGTATTTATGTGTCTACTGGAATTCAAGGAGTTGATTGGTGGCAGTCTGAATTTCTGCTACGAGATGGTAAAATTGAATACCGTGGTAAGGGTGGCGATCAGGAACCTCGTGTTCAGATAGAAACGGGAAAGACTGTTACTCTTGATTTTAGGACAAATACCGGTACTATCCAATAAGTCTTAAGAATAAAAGAAAGTGAGGCTACAATGGATGAATCTTCATTGTAGCCTCTTCTCTTCTTTTCGATATTAGTTTTAAACAGAAAAATCTAATGATATGAAAAAAGTAAAATTACTTCTTCTTTTTTTATTTTGGATAATTCCCTTTTGCTTTATAGCATGCAGTGACGATGAAATTGGTGGTGGAAGTGGCAATGACGATGGTATTTGGATAGATGTTGCGGCATCTTCTGCCAATTGGGATGGTGAAAAGAGGGCGGACATATCTTATCAGCTGTTGGTATACTCTTTCGCTGACAGTAATGGTGATAAATGTGGAGATATCAGAGGACTTATTACAAAACTGGATTACCTCAATGATCTAGGGATAAAGGCTATTTGGCTATCACCTATTCATCCGGCAATGTCATATCATGGATATGATGTGACAGACTATTCAGGGTTGAATCCGCAATATGGAACGATGGCCGATTTTGAAGAGTTGGTTACTAAAGCCCATAGCCTCGGTATTAAAATTTATCTGGATTATGTGATGAATCATACGGGGAGTGCACATCCTTGGTTTAAGGAAGCCAAGACCTCTCCGAACAATAAATACCGTAACTATTACATCTTCTCACAAGACCCGAAATCCGATATTACTGCCGGTAAAATTCCAATGATAAAGCGGGAAAGCTCTATGGGATATAATGCAGGCGAATGGTTTTCGGCTGGTATAGGTGATGCCATGAAAGGATATTATAAGTTTGTACTCGACTGGTCTAATGCTGCAAGTCCCACCATAACAGTTACAAAAGAAGATACTCCGAACGCGGATACTCCGGACGTAACCACGCAAGATGCCAAGTACTTATATTATGGTGAGGGCATTTGCAAGAAATTCTATGCGAGAGGCAATAATAAGTACGAGTTAACGGTTGATCTTGATACGGATTGGGGCTTTTTAATCCGTACAAGCAATACTTCATGGGACAACGGAACGAAGTATGGAGCTCCGTCTAAAGCAAGTAAAGTGCAGTTGGGCAAGCCTTTTACTTTGAGTAATGCAAATCCTGAGGACATATTGTTTGCATCGGTCGAAGCATGGTATTTCCATTCCCATTTCCAAACAGACTGGTTTGCCGACCTTAATTACGGTGCTATTGATGATGCTGACAACTCTCCGGCATATAAAGCAATATCCGCTGCTGCAAAAAAATGGATAGACAGGGGAATTGACGGCTTCCGTTTGGATGCGGTGAAGCATATTTATCACAGTGCCACTTCGGATGAGAATCCCCGTTTTCTGAAAATGTTCTATGATGATATGAACGAATATTATAAATCGAAAGGGCATACAGATGATATTTATATTGTAGGTGAAGTCCTTTCGGGCAGTGACGAGGTGGCACCTTATTATCAAGGACTTCCCGCATTGTTTGAGTTTGACTTCTGGTATAAACTGGACTGGTCGATTGCCAACTCCACTGGTTGTTACTTTGCGAAAGACATACTTTCTTTCCAACAGAAATATGCGAGATACCGTGCCGATTACATAGAAGCTACCAAACTATCCAACCATGATGAAGACCGTACAGCATCCAAACTGGGAAAATCAGAGGCAAAGTGTAAACTTGCGGCTGCCGTATTGCTCACTGCACCGGGCGAACCCTATATTTATTATGGGGAAGAATTGGGTATCTACGGAACGAAAGAAAAGGCGGATGAATATGTACGTAGTCCGATGCTGTGGGGAGATAATTGCACTACTGCCTATACGGATAAGATTGATGCTACCGTGGCTTCGAGTATAAAATCCGTAGCAGAACAGAAGGAAAATGCAAATTCGTTGCTGAATACCTATCTCTCTTTTACCCGTTTGCGTAATACCTATCCGGCTTTGGCTCAAGGTACAATGACAAAACATGCAGTATATAACGAATCGAACGAAAAGTACAAGAGCATTGCTGCATGGTATATGACAAAAGATAATGAAAAGATGCTTGTTCTTCACAACTTTGGAAGCGCATCTGTTAAACTGTCATTGACGGATAATATCGAGAAGGCTGTCGGTGTATCGGGAACTGTTCAGGTAAAAGAAGGGGATAATACTTCCATACGGTTGGGAGGATATTCGTCAGTGGTCTATAAAATAGCCCAATAGCCCGTTTACTCATACATCTTTATCAGCACCCTGTTCAGCCATTCCCACCGAAAACGGAACCAGCGACGGGTGCTGATTTGTTTTCCGCCGAAGCGGAGTACGAATTCGCGGTAGCCATGTTTGTGGAAAGGCAGGCCTACGTCCATAAATTCCAGGTGGCGGTAGCCGCGTTCTTTGGCATCGCGCAATGCCTGCCACACGGCAAGAATGCCGGGATATTGCAAAGCGTATGTTTTACGCATGCCGCCGGAGAACCATAGGTATGCACTGTTATTGGAATAGATACAGACGCTTCCGCCGATAACTTTGTCTTTATAGGTTACAATGAAAATACGGCTTTTCCGGGGCATTTGCTTTTCCAGAAGCTGGAAAAAGTCTATGCTTGGGAAATGCCGCCGTATCTTGGCAAAAGCATGGATTTCTTCCGGGGTATGCGCTTCTTTTACTTCTGCTCCGTTGTTCAGCCCTTTTTTGATTTGGCGGATGCGGGAGGAACTGAAACGGGATTCTACCTGCTCCACATTATGCAACGAGTTGCGTACGCGCAGCCAGTTGACGGCAAAGTAACGGTTCTCGCGGAATACTTTATAACCGGACAACGAATTGTCCAGATTGCGGAACTCGATAAGGAAGGCTTCCCGCAGGGCTTCGTCCGTGAGGCGTTGCAGCATATCGCTAAAGACAGCTTCGCGGTCGAGCGTTTCATCGAAATATTCTCCGGTGCCATACACCTCACACCGCTTGATGATGGCGGGTGGAAACAGTCGTACGCTCTTCCGTATGGCGGCAAGCAACTTGGCTACGGGTATTCCGTTTTCCGACGCCACAATAAGCAAAGGTGCATATCCCGGAGTTGCTTCATAGACGTGAAACAGCTCCGTAGAGTGGAATGTATCGGTTCCCGGCAGTTCGGGTATCCGGCTTCCCCGATGGTATGTAGTCAGTTTCAAGGGCATTGCTGCAAATTTAAAAAAATAATCTTGTATCTTTGCATTACTTAACGACAAAGTATTCATTTCTAAACGATATACACTATGGAAAGTTTTAGCGAATTGATAAAGACCCGCCGCAGCATGCGGAAGTTTACAGAAGAGGAGTTGACGCAAGAACAGGTGGTTGCGCTGATGAAAGCCGCACTGATGGCGCCTACTTCCAAACGGAGCAATGCGTGGCAGTTTATCGTGGTGGATGATAAGGAAACATTGAAAAAGCTGTCTTTCTGTAAAGAGCAGGCTTCGCAATTCATAGCGGATGCCGCATTGGCTGTGGTCGTAACCGCCGATCCGCTGGCAAGCGATGTCTGGATAGAAGATGCCTCTATCGCTTCCATTTACCTGCAACTTCAGGCGGAAGATATGGGATTGGGCAGTTGCTGGGTACAGCTTCGCGAGCGTTTTACGGCATCCGGCATGTCTTCTAACGAATATGTGCACGAAGTACTCGACATGCCTTTGCAGTTGCAGGCTCTCAGTATCATTGCCATCGGGCATAAAGGAATGGAGCGCAAGCCTTTCAATGAGGACAACCTGCAATGGGAAAAGATTCACCTTAACAAATATGGAGGAAAGTAACGGTGAGCGCGGCGAAAGCAAATAACAATAAAGATACCTATAAGGCTACGGCTATCACGCTGATTGTGTTCGGCGTGCTCTATCTGGCAGACAAACTGCTGCATTTCTCTACACTGGGACTGTCGTGGGTGATGAACCGGGATAATTTTCTGCTTTATACGGCAGTCATCTTCCTGTTATTCAAGAATGACAAGTCGGTGGGACTGGTGCTGACGGGCCTGTGGCTGATATTGAATTTCGGATTGATAACGGCTCTGCTCGGTACTATGTCCGCTTATTTGCTGCCGGTGGCACTGTTGGTTGTAGGCGGTATTTTGTATTTGGTATCTACGAGATAAGATGAAAAGAAGCATAGAAGATACATCTGTTGTATTTATCGGAGCCGGCAATCTGGCTACGAATCTGGCAAAGGCGCTTTATTATAAAGGATTCCGTATCGTGCAGGTATACAGCCGTACGGAAGAGTCGGCGCGAACATTGGCGCAGGCGGTAGAGGCTGCCTATACTACCGACTTGTCGTCTGTGGCAGCGGATGCCCGGCTGTATATCGTTTCGCTGAAAGATGCGGCGTTTGTGCAACTGCTGCCCGAAATTGTTGCCGGAAAAGAAAATGCCCTGTGGGTACATACAGCCGGAAGTATCCCGATGGATGTTTGGGCAGGCAAGGTAAACCGGTATGGCGTGTTCTATCCGATGCAGACATTCAGCAAACAGCGTACGGTCGATTTCCGGCAGATACCGGTTTTCGTGGAAAGCAATTCTGCGGAAGATACCCGGACACTGAAAGATATTGCTTCCGTACTCTCCGAGAATGTCTATGAGGCCGATTCCGAACAGCGTAAAAGTCTGCACCTGGCAGCGGTGTTCACTTGTAATTTTACCAATCATATGTATGCCCTTGCAGCCGGGTTGTTGAAGAAATACGGGCTTCCTTTTGAAGTGATGCTGCCTTTGATAGACGAGACCGCCCGTAAGGTGCATGAACTCGAACCGCGTCTTGCGCAGACGGGGCCTGCCGTGCGGTATGACGAAAATGTTATCGGCGAGCACTTGCAGATGCTTTCCGACGAGCCGGACATGCAGGAACTGTACAGGTTGATTAGCGAAAGCATACATCGGCAAAATAGTTAACTTCTTGGAAAGAATAAGGCATGAGTACAATCAATTACGATTTGAATAAGATAAAAGCCCTCGCCTTTGATGTGGACGGGGTGTTGAGCGCCAATGTCATTCCGATGAGTACGGAAGGCGAGCCGCTGCGTACGGTAAACATAAAGGATGGCTATGCCTTGCATCTGGCTGCCAGACATGAAATACCATTGGCTATCATTACCGGTGGACGCACGGAAGCGGTGCGCAAGCGTTTCCTTGCTTTGGGAATATTGCCGGAGAATATCTATATGGGGTCTTCCGTCAAGATACACGATTATCGCGACTTCCGCGACCGCTACGGCCTGCGGGATGAAGAAATTCTATATGTAGGTGATGATATTCCTGATATTGAGGTGATGCGCACTTGCGGTTTGCCTTGCTGTCCGCGGGATGCCGCTCCTGAGGTAAAATCCGTTGCCCGCTACATCTCCCACAAAGAGGGGGGATACGGTTGCGGACGGGATATTGTGGAGCAGTTCCTGAAAGTGAAAGGCCTCTGGATGGCAGACGAGCGGGCCTTCGGCTGGTAACTTCTGCCGGTTTGATACCCCGCAATCCATAACTTATAATTCATAACTCATAACTCTACTTAAAGCCATGTTGGATAATCTCAAAAAATATAAAGTTATACTTGCTTCCAATTCTCCCCGCCGGAAAGAGTTGCTGGCAGGACTTGGTGTGGACTACGAAGTGCGCACCCTACCAGATGTAGACGAATCGTACCCTGATACATTGCAGGGTGCGGATATACCTCTTTATATCGCAAAAGAAAAAGCGGATGCCTATCGGAACATGTTGCAACCGGGCGAACTGATGATAACTGCCGATACCATTGTCTGGCTGGACGGGCGGGTGCTTGGGAAACCTAAAGACCGGGAAGACGCTTTGTGCATGCTGCGGGATATGTCCGGTCGCACCCACGAAGTGTTTACCGGAGTTTGTATAACTACAACGGAATGGCAGCACAGCTTTGCCGCTCAGACGGAAGTACGCTTTGCTGAGCTGAGCGAAGAAGAAATAACCTATTATGTAGATAAGTTCCGGCCGATGGATAAAGCCGGTGCCTATGGGGTGCAGGAGTGGATTGGCTTTATCGGGGTGGAGAATATTTCGGGAAGCTATTATAATATTATGGGGCTGCCGGTGCAGCGGCTCTATAAGGAGTTTGTCAAGGTTTGAATCCGTAATATCTCGAACAGAAATAAACGACGTTTTTTTGATGGTTGGATGTAGTTAAGGGTTGCGCTTTTGTAAGTGCAGCCCTTTTGCTTTATATTCGGATACATTTATCTTTGAAATGTGCTAATCTTGGTGTAGAGATACTCAGAGCAAAGGTGATTTATTTATTGCAGACCGGATTTTACTCTTTTTGTACTAAATCTTACTCATGGTGATGCTGTTTTTTTATGGATATTTGCGCAGGCAATAGAATGTTTTTTTGTGACTATTGAATACTAACTATAAAACACTAATACTTATGAAACATTTAATGAAATTATTATTTGTTCCGTTTTTGCTATTCTTTTCTTGCACTACGCAAGTCGATGGCGTTTTGAACGACGGTGATCTTTCTCAGAACAATGAGGATGCTTCTGTGGAAGCTACTTTGCATCCCGTCGGTATCAGTTTCAGTAAATCAAGCATTGCTGCATTTGCAGAAGAAGGTATTTCAGAAATTGGCATTTATGTGTACATGGACGGTTCTCTTATATATGGAGAGAAGCAACCTTTGGTGCATGGTGCTATTGAAGTTCCCTTACCTTTGGGAGAAAACCTACAGACTTTTGTTGTGGCGAATGCGGATGAGGTGGCTGATGCCGATCAGCTTTCCACGGCTGTTATCCGTCAGAACGATAATATGCAAAAGCCGGTTTACATTTCTGAAATAATAGGTTTTACTTCTGATAACTCTGTAAAGTCACTTGATGTGGAGTTGAAACGATTAGTGGGGCAGGCTGTGTTTGCCCCGGTGGAGTCGCAGGAGGAAATGGATGGCATTACTCAATTTGATGCATTGGACATAACTTTCACCAATGTAGGAGTAGCTTATAGTGTGAAAGAAGAAAAGGCTGTTCTTGAGGATGTCACTGTACGCACAAACCGCGAGTCAGGTTTTGGTGCATATGTTTATTCTTTCCCTACGGAGAACAACGGTTCACGCACTTCTGTTGATGTCGCTTATCTGAAAGAGGGAGTAATAGTGAACCGTACGAATGGCTCTCTCGATACGGGTATCATCTTTAAATCTTCCAAACGTTCGGTTGTTCATATGGAAATACTGAATGAAGACTGGGTGGAAACCGAGTGGGAGAGTATGATAGAAGAAATTGATTTTTAAAAAACAGCAAAATCTGATATGAGAAAAAGTATATTATCAGCTGTGGCAGGAGTGACGTTCTTGCTCGGCATTGCCGCTTGCTCCGAGGAGAATAAATATGATTCTTCGGTGGTGACGGACATTCAATTGTATCTGGACGATGAGGCTTATTCGCTGAATACCGGCTCGTCCAATAAGCCGTTGTTTATTTATGCCTCCGATGGCAGGTATGTGGCTAACTATTCTACGTTATATCGTTTTCAGCTTCCTAACGGTACATACCGTGTTATTGCTACTACCGAAGCAGATTCTCTTCCTCATCCGGGCAATTTGAACGACATCGTGCTTAATCAAGACCCGAAAGCAGAGAAAGTATATGCTTTATCCGCACCTGTGGAATACACTTCTCCGTTTAATAATCCTTTGGAGGTTCGTATGTACAACCGTACCGGTACGCTCCGTTTGAGAGCTACAGACCGTAAAGCGGACAAACGGTATTCCACGATACGTGCTATTGTATCTACACCTATATCCGGGTATAAGATTTCGGATGCCACATTTGTGAAGTCTCCTATCGAGGTGGTACGCAATACTGCGACTTCTACAGGGGGTGTGAACTATACCGATGACTTGGTGCTGTTTGAAACAGAGACCAGTCAAGAAGCCGTAACTGTACGTATTGAATATCTCGATGAGAAACAACAGGTAATTCAGACCAAGGACATAGATGGTACCTTCTCCATTCTGCCTAAACAGCTTACTACGCTTTCATTCGAACTTAATAATCCGGATGAACCTACAATTCAGGATTATACGGTAACGATTACTCCCGAAGAATGGGAAGAAGAAGATATTACTCCTGATGCTCCTATTCGTGTGCCGGATGGATATACATTCGTCAGCCCCGGAGAGAATATTAATAATGTTTATAACAAATTGAAGAGTGATGAAACGGCAGCAGACATTAAACTGTTCCTAAAAGCTGGAACTACTTATCAGTTTACATCCAAGACATTGGATAATATTCCGAAAGGACTTTCGATTGTTGGACAAGAACCTAAAGCCGGTGAAGACCTTGCCGTGTTGGAATTGAAATCAAGTTTGAGTATGGAAAGTGAGAATCTGATTGAGGAACTCCATTTTGAGAATTTGGTTATTAAAGTAGATGTACGGGATTTCTTTAAACTGAAAAATCAAAAATTCCATGTAGGAACTATTTTATGGAAGAACTGTGAAATTAATGATTTGCAACGTACTATGTGGTATCAGGAGGTAGATGCAGATCAAAAGCAGATTGTTGACAAAATTGTTATTGAGGATTGTCGTTTTATGGGGTTAAATTCTGGTGGAAGCGGGTTGTTCGGTCTTTCTACCAAAAAAGATGCCCCGATACATGCCTTTGAATTTAGAAACTCGACTTTCCACGCCAATGATATGACTAAAGCGTTGATTACAGGAGTTAGCTCAATGAAAGGTAATCTGGATATAGTAGTGGAGAACTGTACGTTTGTTGCCATGAAAGCAGGTATGACTTTCTTTGACTTAAATGCCAAGAATATTACTGACGGAAGTGTCACAATAAAAAACAACCTTTTCAGTGGTGAGGTTGATGCTGATAATGGTACTTGGTTCAGTCTTCATAAAAATATCACTACCCGTACATTCGAGAACAATTATATCACCAATGGCTTTGCATTGAAAAACTGGGGTGTGGAAGAGGATGAAAAACCGATAGAAACCGTTCTTCCCATGAATGAACTGTTCGAAGATGTGTCTAACAGGAATTTCACCATTAAGGATAAATCCTCTGAGGTTTATACACAAGGCATCGGTGACCCGTATTGGAGAAAATAAAACCGGAATACTAACGAAAAACAAATAAAAACTATGAGAACTTTCTTATTCATATTATTGGCAGGCTTGTTAGGAGCATGTAGCGACGATGGCGAACTGAATGGCGCCGTGGAAGCCGATAATCTGGAACTGTCGAAGAATGAACTGAAACTTTCCAATGTAGCCGGTTCTTCTACTGTGGATATAACGGCTACTGCCGATTGGGTAGCTGCTGTGGTAGAGCCGGTTGGCGATGCGGAGAATATGTGGCTTACCTTGTCGAAAGATAGTGGTACGGGAAATGATGAACTTCGTCTGTTTGTTACGGAAAATACAGATGGAGCCAAACGTACTGGTAAGGTTAAAATAACCATGGCGGGTGCCGGTGCTGCTTTGGAACAGGAGATTTCCGTAGAGCAACTGGGTTCCGATCCTGACATTCTGCTTGAATTTACCTCCGAACCTATCTCTTTCCGGGGAGCGGAAGTGGAGCTTAAAGTCGTTTCCAATGTAGAGTGGGAAATGAATATCGATGAGCAGTGCGATTGGATTGAAGTAGTGGAGGAAACTCCGGCAACCCGTAATTTCACAACCGATAACCTGAAGCTCAAAGTGGCTCTTAATACGGGTGTTGCCCGTTCTACAGAACTTGTTTTCAAAACAGTAGGCGAATACAAACTGCAACGTGTACTGAAAGTAATGCAAGAAGCAGTGAACGGTATGGCAACCATTGAACAGGATGAGTATGCCATTCCGTATAAATGCCGTAAACTGGTAATTCCTTTCACCCAGGAAGGTGATGAATTGGTAGAGGATTTTGATGCCATTCCTTCTGAGTCTTGGATTACCCACAATAAACGGGAGTCAACAGGAAATGAGATTGTATTGACAATTGCAGATAATGAGGGTGTTTTACCCCGTACATGTACAGTGCGTATCTTGGATAAGAGCGTGACGATTTTCCAATACGGAAAGCCCGATACCGGCATCGGTGATGACAAGAGTGTCGGAGCGTTGGCTTTCCCCGGTGCGGAAGGTGGTGGTCGCTTTACTACGGGCGGACGTGGCGGTACACTCTATAAGGTTACCAATTTGGAAGATTACGGTAGTGGAGAAACACCGATAAAAGGTAGTCTGCGGTATGGTATCGAGCAAGTGGAAGGTCCTCGTACTATCGTTTTCGATGTTGACGGTATTATTGAATTGAAACAGGGTATTTATCTGGTAAATCATCCGGATTTGAGCATCATTGGACAGACTGCTCCGGGAGAGGGTATTACATTGAAGAATTATAATTTTTCTTTCAATCTTTCCAAAAAGCCGGAAGAAGGTGCAGGAAGTAAAATCAATGCTATTGTCCGTTTCTTGCGAATCCGTCCGGGAGATACTCATTCCGATTATGCCGAGGATGCTATTGGCGGACGCTATTTTACAGATGGAATCATCGACCATGTTACTGCCGGTTGGAGTGTGGATGAAACGTTGACTTTCTATGGAGTGAGAAACTTTACGGCGCAATGGTGCATTGCCAGTGAGAGTCTGAACTTGTCTAACCATGCCAAAGGCGCCCATGGTTACGGTGCTATGTTTAGCGGTGATAATGCTTCTTTCCACCATATTCTGTTGGCACATCATGGTAGCCGTTGTCCGCGTATCTCCGATCTTTCGGAACCGGGAACTCAGGCTGACTATGACTATTGCGGATATTTTGATGTACGCAATAATGTTTATTACAATTGGAGTGAAAGCGGTTTCGGAAGCTATGGTGGCAAGTATGCGAAATTCAATCTGACAAATTGTTATTATAAACCGGGACCGGCTACCGGTACGGGATATAAGTCATATCGTATTCTTTCTTCCGATCCCACTGCCAGAGCTTATATCGATGGTAATTATGTAGAAGGTAATTCGAAGGTCAGTGCCGATAACTGGACGGACGGTGTTTGGGCGCAGTTTGATAAGAGCTTGATTGAGCAAGGTGTGTCTGAAGAAGAAAAACAAGCTATGAAGATGGCGGATTATCAACCGTTCGGTAAGGTGACCAGTCATACGCCGCAAATTGCTTATGAAAGAGTATTGGATTATGCCGGGGCTTCTTTGCGTCGTGATGAGATAGACCAGCGAGTAGTAGGAGAAGTCAGGGCAGGAAGTGCTCCTTATAAAGGTTCGAAGATGCAATATTGGGATGACAAAGGAAATTTGGTTACTCTGAAAGACTCTGATAAAAAACCGGGTATTATCGATACTCCGACTGATGCAGCCGGAGGCTATAAAGAAGTGAAGAAAGGTTACCTCTGGCCGGATAGTGATAATGACGGCATACCCGATATTTGGGAACAGGCATACGGCATGAATCCGGAAGACCCTACAGATGCCAATCAAATCAGTACCAATGTAGATCCTAATGGCCGTTACTCCAATTTGGAAGTATATTTCCATAATCTGGTGCAGCATATCGTTTATTATCAGAATGAAGGTGGTCTGTCTATGGAGAGAAAATAGTGAACAACACATACATATACTATATATTTTAGAAAAATGAATAAGTTAATCATAAGCATATTTACTTTGTTGATGGTAGCGGTCGGTGCAATGGCACAGACTGCCACCGTAACAGGTACGGTGACCGACGACTATGGTCCTGTAATCGGCGCCACTGTGATTGTACAAGGTACGACATTGGGTTGTACTACGGATTTGGATGGCAAATTCACATTGACAAACGTTCCTGATGTGAACAAGGCTGTTTTGAAAATCAGTTTTGTAGGTATGGAAGAAGTGAAAGAACCGTTGAAGGGTCGTACTTCGGGTATTAATATACACATGACTGAGTCTGCCAGTATGCTGGAAGATGTAGTCGTTATTGGTTACGGTACTCAGAAAAGAGGTAATCTTACCGGTTCTATCTCCAGTGTGTCGGGAAAGATTCTGGAAAAAGTGCAGACAACTTCTGCAGCCGAAGCTATTGTCGGTAAACTGCCGGGCGTACAGGTGACGACGGTCGATGGTTCGCCCGATGCGGAAGTTAAGATTCTGGTACGTGGCGGCGGCTCTATCACACAGGACAACAGTCCGCTGATTATTCTCGACGGTTTTGAAGTAAACAGCCTGAATGATGTTCCGCCCACGGATATCGAATCTATTGAAGTATTGAAGGATGCCGCTTCTACAGCTATTTATGGTGCTCGTGGAGCCAACGGCGTTATTTTGGTGACAACCAAGAATCCGACGGAGGGTCGTGTTTCTATCAGCTTGAATACCTATGTACAAACCAAGACGCTTTCCAACAAACTGGATGTGATGGACCCGTATGAATTTGTATTGATGCAGTATGAGAATGCCCGCCAGAAGAGCTCCAATCCGACTGACTTTAACAATAAATACGGTCATGCCTACGAACATTATATCTATCAAGGCGACCCTGGTACCGACTGGCAGGATGAGGTGTTCGGTACTCATCCCGTGGCTTCTTATCTTGATCTCAGTGTGAATGGCGGTACGGAGAAAGCAAAATACAAACTGGCTTTTATTCATCAGGATCAACCCAGCGTAATGGTAGGCAATGGTTTGAAGCAGAACAACCTGAATGCCTCGTTCAACCTAAAGCCTTTCAAGTTTCTCACAATGGAATATCGTACCCGCTTGTTGCATAAGGAAGTAGACGGTTCCGGAACAGAGGGAGTCAGTTTGTTGGATGCTTTGCGCCAGGCACCTACCGAAGGATTGGATGAATACATGACTCTACCTGAGGACGATACTTATTTCGATCCGGACCAGCTGGAAGAAGTCGTACGTTTCAATCCCAAAGAAGAGTCAGAAAAAAACTATAAGAAACGTATTAATAAGTCGCTCAATACCATGGGAGCGCTGACATGGGAAATAAAGAAAGGACTGACTTTGCGCAATGAGTTCGGTTTTGAAAATAATACCGAAGAACAACGCAAATTCTGGGGTATGGGCACCAAGAATGCCAAGAATAACAATAACCAGCCTATGGCGGAATGGATGATGAAGCAAGGCACCAAGTGGCAGTTGACCAATGTATTGAACTACAACTTTACTTTGGATGATGATGCGCACGATATCCGGCTGATGTTGGGACAGGAAATCAAACACCAGCAAACCAAGACCAAGACTTATTCCACCCGTTATTTCCCGGAGAATACTACGGCCGAGCAGGCGTTTGACAATCTGTCACTCGGTACTCCGTACGAAAATTCTTCAAAAGCGGATTCTCCCTCACGCATATCTTCTTTCTTCGGTCGTATCAATTATGGATATAAGGACAAATATCTGGCTACGTTTACGCTTCGTGCCGACGGCTCATCGAAATTCGCTTCCAATAATCGTTGGGGATTCTTTCCGGCAGGAGCTTTGGCATGGCGTCTTTCCAATGAAGACTTTATGCAGGACATTCCCTGGATTTCCAACCTGAAACTACGTTTGAGTTACGGTACTTCCGGTAACGACCGTATTGATGCCGACCTCTATCAGAAACTCTACGGAGTAAGCAGCAAGACGCCTGCCGGCTGGGGCGAAATAAGCCGCTACTATTATCAGTTCTATAATACCAGATATGTGTACAACCCCAATGTGAAATGGGAGACTACCATTACCCGTAATCTTGGTTTCGACTTCGGTTTCTTTAAGGAACGTCTCAGCGGTACGGTAGATATTTACTGGAATACGGTGAAAGATTTGCTTGTTCCTTCGGACATTCCCGGCTATACGGGGTATACCAAATTGATGACTAATGTGGGGCAGACTTCCAATCGGGGTATCGAACTTCAGTTGAATGCCTATATCGTTGAAACAAAAGATTTCTCTCTGAATGCGAATTTCAATATCGGTCATAATAAGAACAAAATAGACAAACTGGCAAGCGGTGAGAAAGAATGGATACTGACTTCCGGTTGGAATAAAGGTCTGATGAATGCTGATGATTACCGTGCTTACGTAGGTGGTACCAGTGGCCTGATTTACGGATACGTCAATGACGGTTTCTATACGGTGGATGATTTTGAATCGTTCGATGCTAAATCGCGTACTTGGAAATTGAAAGAGGGTGTGGTAGACTCCAGCCCGTTGTCGGATACTCCGCGTCCCGGTAATGCCAAGTTCAAGAAGCTGACTCCGGTAGACCCGAACAGCGCCAATCCTTATCAACTGACAGAAGCCGACCGTACCGTTATCGGAAATACGACTCCGAAGTTCTCGGGTGGCTTTGGCTTGAACGCTACTTATAAAGGTTTTGACCTCAGTATGTTCTTTAACTTCATGTACGATTTCGATGTATTCAATGCCAATAAGGTAATGCTTACCACCTGGGCGGATAACCATGAAAATAACTTCGGCATGGAAGTAGCTTCCGACAGACGTTGGCGCAATTTCGACGATATGGGTAATGAAATCCGCTATAGTCCGGAAATTCTTGCCGAATTCAATAAGAACGCTACTATGTGGAATCCTACATCCATAGGTAAGCCTATCTGTATGTCTTATGCAGTGGAAGACGGTTCGTTCCTGCGTCTGAATTCGGCTACTTTGGGTTATACGCTTCCGCAGGAGTGGACTAAGAAAGCCGGTCTGAGCAAAGTGCGTTTTTATGTGGCGGGAAGTAACCTGTTTACTATTACCGGATATACCGGATATGACCCTGAAGTGGATATTGCTACGGGATTAACGCCGAATATAGACAATAACCGTTATCCGCGTAGCCGTACCTATACTTTTGGCGCACAGTTGACCTTTTAGTTGAATCTTTAAAAAAAGAACTATGAATAAGAAACTTTTATATGCGTTCGTTGCAGGTTCTCTGCTTTCTTTGTCTTCCTGCAATGACTTCTTGGATGTGACACCGGCTTCGGGATTTACCCCCGATTACGTATTCTCTTCCGAGACGGAAATGAAATCATTGATGACCCGTATTTATTCTTCCATGACGGAAGACGGTCTTTACGGCAGTAATCTGGCCAGCGGATTTAATACGAATACCGATGTGGAAATGTCTTCCTTCAAGAACAGTACGGTCAATTCCGCAGGGTCGGATATAGGTTGCTTTGATGCACGTCCCACCTGGGGAACACTGAACAGTACTTGGAATAATCTGTATTTTGTCATAAACTATGCCAATGACTTTTTGCAATCCGTTCAAGAGTCTCCTCTTTGGTCGGAAGAGATAGGCAAAGAAGGTCCTACCGAAACACAACAGATGTATGGCGAGGTAAAGACACTTCGTGCCATGTTCTATCTCGACTTGATTCGTACATGGGGCGATGTGGTGTTTGTTACCGAACCTACAGAGTCTACGGATGATTTCTTCAGTCGCGGCACTACCAACCGTGACAAGATACTCGAATTCCTTATCGATGATCTTATTGCAGCAGAACCGATGATGAAGTATGCTGCCGACTTGGATTACGGTGTAGAACGTGCTTCACGCGAATTCTGTCAGGCACTTATCGGACAGCTTGCCTTGTACCGTGGCGGTTGGGCATTACGTGCCGATAAAGATAATCCTACGAATGTAGGCTATATGGAGCGTGGAGATAATTTCGAGCACTATTATCAGATTGCCGTTACCTATTTGGGCAAGGTTATCAAAGAAGGCAAGCACGATTTGAAACAGAGTTTTGAAAACCTGTGGATGAACGAATGTAACTGGAAAACCGCCAATGATGATGATGTTATTTTTGCAGTTCCCATGCTGAAAAGTATAAGCAGCCGTTTTGCCTATAATATCGGTGTTACCATTGCCGAGGGTAACCATGAATACGGAAGTGCCCGTAATTACGTCACTTTCTGCGGTACTTATATCTTTTCGTTCGATAAGGACGATTTGCGTCGCGATATGACTTGTGCGCCTTATAAATACGATAAGGATTTGAATCAGGAATATGATATGGGTATTGCCGGTATGGGGGCAGCCAAATGGTCTAAACTCTATATGCAGTCTCCGTTGGGCACAAGCAGCGGAACCAACACTGGTGTCAACAATGTGCGTATGCGCTTTGCCGACGTATTGTTGATGTATGCCGAAGCCGTGAATGAACTTTACGGTCCTCGTGAGGATGCGCAGGAAGCTTTGAAGCGTGTGCGTCGCCGTGCTTTTGCCTCTTCTCTCCATGCAGAGAAAGTGGATACTTATGTGGCATCGCTTACCAATGAACAGGATTTCTTCCAGGCCATTATGAATGAACGTAAGTGGGAATTTGGCGGTGAAGGTATCCGTAAGTACGACCTTGCCCGGTGGAATAAATACGGTGAAGTTATTTATAACCTTTACAATGAAATGATTAATTGGGGACTGGTAGCCAACGGTACGGCTGTGCCGGGAATAGAGAAAGTGCCCGAACGCATCTATTATAAGAGCGTACCCGACCCGGAACATGCCGGTCGTACGGTTCTTGACATTGTGGGAATCGATGAATACGGTCCCGAGGTGGGACGTCCTGCCGGTTATGAGATGAAGGAATATGCCATTACATGGCGTACGCTCAATCAGGAGACCCAGCAGTATGAGCCGGCAAGCGAAATTTATTGGAGTTTCCGTGGATTCATTAATAAAAATAATGAGCAGATGGTGAAACCTACCGATCCTTTGCGTTATCTCTGTCCTTATCCGTCCAAAGTGATTACCGACCATAGAGGACTGATTCAAAACTATTACGGATATTAATTACAGCTAAAAGATGAAACTTATGATAAAGTTATTTCATAAACTGATGACGACCGCATTGCCCGTATTGCTGTGTGGAACACTGCTTACCGGCTGTACGGATGATAAATATAATAAGATAAACGACCTGTTCCAGCCTCGTTTCGTATTGGAGGAGCCGGAAGTGAAAGGCAATTCTATCAGCCTTGTGTGGTACAAGGTTAATGATGCTGTTTCCTATACGGTGGAGTATTACCTCGACCAGTACCACAGCAACTTGTTCATGGCTCAGGAAACAACAGTACCGCAATTGTTTGTCGATGACATTCCTTACGGAACTACGTATTACATACGTGTACGTAGCAATGCGGCTGATGAGGCCAACAATTCGCAGTGGAGTTACACCACGGCTTCTACCGAGAAACGGCCGGAATTTACCCGTCTGCTCGAAGATGTTTCAAAGACAGAGATTACAGAAACAACTGCTATTATCCGTTGGAAGAAAGATTATAAGAAAGATCCCGTGGACAGTATCAGCGTAATGCCTATGATGGACGCTACATTGCCGGGAGTAAGCCGTTATCTCACCATTGATGAAATGTTGCAGGGGTATGCGGAAATTGAAGGGCTGACGAAGAATACGCTTTATACAGTTAATGTATACGATACTAATAAACCTCGCAAGTACGACAAACCTTACAATTCCGTAACGCTCCGTACTGCCGGACCGTCTGCATCGTCCATTCCTGTAGGACCGGAAGACGATCTTTCTGCCATGTTGCTGGAGAATGACCTTAATCCGGAGATTCCGGAAGGAACGGAATATTACCTGCCTGCCGGTTCTTCCTACCGTATTACTCCGTTCGAACTTGCCAAAGGTTTCCGTCTGGTAGGTAGCAGTGAGGGTGTCAAGCCGAAAGTGATTTTGGACGATTGGTGGAGGATTGCCGAAGGCTCGTATATTACGGCATTGGAATTTGAGAATATCGAGTTTTCACATACATCCAACAATAAGTATTTCATGAATGCCGACAAGTCATTCACCATTGAAAGTGTCAGCTTCGTCAACTGCGATTTCATCGGGCTTACCCGTGGCTTCTGGCGTCATCAACAGGCAACCAGCAAGCATATCATGAGCTTTGCGGTGGAAGGATGCCGTTTCGATAAGTGTGGTTGGCAGACAGGTGGTTACGGTTTGATGGATTTGCGCTCGTTCAATGACCCGACGGCATACGACCAAGTGGATAAAGCTGTCTTCCGCAATTGTACGTTCAGTCGTGACAATGACGGTACGACAGGATTCGGTTGGGGCAATCTTTTCAATGCACCTTACATTGATAAGCCCATACAGTTGGAATTCAAGAATATCACAGTCTATAACTACTGTCTCAATAAACGTTTGATAAATATCGGTTCTGCCGTAGGCTCCGAACTGACTATCGAGGGCATGGTGCTTGCGTCGCCTTCAGGAGACCTTTATGTGGCGGGTGCCAATACCACTACTCATTTCGCCAACAACTATACGACGAAAGATTATGCTTTGGGTGGTGCCAAGATGAATGCTACAGACTTGGATATTACGGCAGCCGAACTGTTTGCCGATCCCGACAATGGCGACCTTACCATCAAAGACAGTTCTTCGCCGATAGTTACCAATCGTGCGGGTGATACACGCTGGTTGCCTTGATAAAAGAACAATAATAAAACTGACGAAATTATAAACTTAAAAATTTAATAATATGAAATTTAAACATTTATTCTATGCAGCAGCCGTCTCTACATTGGCGGCTGCTTGCAGCGAAGCAGACGAGTTGAGCTCCGGTATCCGCTCAGAGAAGACATTGGATGCCATCCATTCGGGCACGGACCGTTTTGCCACACGTGTCAATCTGAACAGCGAGTGGGAGAGTGGTGATGCTATCGGAGTATATATGCTCGATGCAGGAACAGGAAACATCCGTAACTCTGCAATGAATATACAGTATAATGCCGATGTGGCAGAAACATCTACAGAAACTAACTTTGTAGCTGCCGCAGATGGAATAGGTATTTATGACCAACCGTGCGATTTCGTGGCATATTATCCCTATTCTTCCGGTGAGGAAGGGAAAGTGGATGCCGGTGCAGGTGTATACAAGATAGACTTGGCAGACCAGTCTGCCGGTATTGCCGGTCATGACTTGATGTGGGCAAAGGTTGAGAACAAGGCTTCGGATGAATTGCTAAGTAGCGGGCTGTCTATGACTTTTCATCATCAGTTGGCATTATTGTATGTAAATATAGGTAATGAAGATGTGAAAGTCGAAAATGTGAAAGTAAATGGACTCAATACAACTGCTCATTTTGACCTGCTCAAAGGAGAACTGTCTGTAGATGATGCACCGAAAGCAGTCACTTTACATAAATTGTCTGATAAATCGTTTGTAGGTGTGATGCTTCCTGTTGCTAATATAGCAAAGGTTATGTCTGTAACTATTGAAGCAGGTGGAAAGATTTTCCAATATATGGTACCGGCAACCAGTAAGATTTCTAAGTTTGAAGCCGGTTATGAATACATATTTAACATAAATCTGAAAAACTCATCCGGCGATTTGATTTCGGGCGGGAATGGAAGTACTGAAGGTTGGAAACCTGGTGAGAATGAAGGTGGCGATGCTACAGAGACCAATCCGGAAATACCAAGTGGATATGAAACCATTCCGGTTAATGGTGATACAGAACTGACTACTGTGTTGGACGGTGCTTCTGGTAAGATTGCTTTGTTGTTTGCATCAGGTAATTCTTACAATTTTAGCACTAATCTGGTGATACCGTCTGCGGTTACGGAATTGATGTTGTTGGGTGACGGGAAACAGCAAGTGGTATTGTCCATGAAGAGCATTATAAATACCGGTCTTCAGAAACTTTCTTTGAATAATTTAAAGATTACAGGCGAATCAAATGCAACTTTGTTGAGTAATGCGGCAGAAGATAACCTTGATAACCAATTTGCATCGGGTGCAGTGGTAGAGATTAAAAAATGTGAGCTTACAGGAATGAAATATGTATGTAATTGGGATGGTAATAAGGATTCTGAAAGGAATACTCTTTCTTCCTTTACTGTAGACGACTGCTATATGCATGATATGGCTTCTGTTTTTGAAAGCTATGGTTCGGAAGTAATAACATTGACTAATTCTACTTTTTATAAAATGTCAGGGCAAGCTATACATCCATATAATTCCAAAGGTGCTTTTAATCCGACAATTACAATACAGCATTGTACATTGGTTAGTTTGGATAAAACTCCGATTCAAGGAACGGATAACGGCTGTAACATTATTTATAGCAATAATGTTTCTGCTATGATAGATCCGGCGCATTCCAATTTGTCTTATAACACTACCAGTTCAACAGGAGAAGGTAATTATGCTGCAAAAAATGATGATGATGGTAAAGTAGCTACCGGTGGTTTTAAATCCGAAACAGCTGTAACTTTTAATACCGATTATAAAGTTTCTGATTTGTTTGTAGATGCAGCCAACGGCGACCTTACACTCAAGATTGCTGTTCAAGCAGGTGATCCCCGCTGGTATAAATCAGTAGAATAATCCGTGTTTACGTATAATAATTATTTAGACTATAAATTTATGAAATTATTTCATACCCTATTATATCCCCTTTTGGGACTATTGTTCCTCTCCTGCTCGGACAACGAGCAGGAGACGGGTGATAATCCTGCGCCTACTACCGGTACGATTACGTTCGGTGTAGACCTGACAGGCTTTACCACCCGTGTCACACAAGACGGCACGTCTTGGACGAATGGGGACAAGATTGGAACATTCGCCTTGGATGCCGATACGTCCGAGCCGGTATTGGACAATGTGAATGTACCTTATGTATGTGCCGAGGACGGTCAGTCGGTAGCATTCACTTCGGAAACACCGCTTGCTGTGCAGGACGATGGCAAGCCGGTGAAGTTTGTCGCTTACTATCCGTATAATGTCGATATGCAGGATTTTAACTATCCGGTGTCGATAGCCGACCAAAGCAATGGAAGTACCGCTTGCGACTTGCTGTATGGTACTGCATCCGAACCGTATGTGTATGATAAAGAAAGCGATACGAACATTGCGTTGAAATTTACACACCGTCTCTCAAAGGTGGTTTTGAAGTTCATGGATATGGAAAAGAACCCCTTGACGGTAAGTGATGTGAAGATACAGGGCATGCCGGTTTCCGCTGCATTCAATGTGCAGACGGGGGCGTTGACAACAGATGATAATTCCGTAGCCGATATAACTCCTTACGTGAATTCTGCTAACAATTATCGTGAAGCCATCATTCTGCCCGTTGCTTTAAGCGATGCTTACAAGGTTTCGTTTGTTTTGGACGGCAGAACACGCGAATGGGTGTTTGCCGACCTTGATATCAGTCTGCCCAAATTCAATGCCGGTTCGCAATATACGTTTGGAATTTATATCGATCCTACGGAAGATATTATCATAGGCCGTCTGGAAGATGTGGATGCAGGAAACAGTTCCGCTCCGTGGGAAGACGGCAGCAATGAAAACGGTACGGCGGATGGGAAACAACCTGCCGAGTACCATCTCTTTCCAGCCGATAAAGCAACTGATGCTTTTGCCGATACGGAATTGAAAATCTCTTTCGACGGCGTAGCGCCTGAGCTGGGTACAAGCGGATACATCCGCGTTTATCGGATGAGCGACCATAAGATGGTGGATGAGATTAATATGGGAGAACGGCGAGACCCATTTGCCACAAATGAAGACGATACACGTCAACGCTATTTGAATACTTGGATGGATGCCGTCGGGGCGACTCCGACCGGTTCTTCCGCTAATTGCAGAGTAGTAAACTATTATGCGGCACGTGTGGAAGGGAATGATTTCATTATCAAACCTCATCAGCAACGTTTGGAATTTGATACGGAATATTATGTAGTCATTGACAGGGATGCCATCGTTCAAGAAGATTTTTCGGGTATCTATGGTCGTGCATGGAGTTTCAAGACGAAGGCTGCTCCTACATTTGCCGGGGGAGAATATAATGTGAAGATAAGCCATACTGATGTAAATGCTGATTTTTATACGTTGCAAGGAGCTATTGATTTTTGTGCTACTCATGTTGATTTGGCTGCACGGAAAGTGTTCCAAATGGACAACGGTATCTATCAGGAAATTATTTACTTGCGCGACCAAAGCAATATTACCATTAAAGGTAACTCGGGAGATAATACAGCGGTAAGTATTCAGTATGATAATGACAATAGCTATAACGGAGGCACCGGTAAAGGAACAAGCTTTGATCAGTTTGCACCGATTGGTACTCCGGTTACTTCCGGTGGACGTTCGGTAATGACTATTTGTGGCAAGTCGGAATATATCCGTTTTGAGAATGTTACAATAGAAAATACTAATTGCAGGTATCAGGGATTTGGTGAAGCGCTTTATATTGATAATAAATCTACTGCCTTTATTAATTGCCGGTTGATTGGTTATCAGGATACCTTGCTTCCGGGCGGTGGATATAACTGGTTCTACAAATGCTATATCGCAGGTGCTACGGACTTTATCTGGGGTTCGGGAGAAGTTGTGTTGTTTGAAGACTGCGAACTTCATGCACCTACCGGCACTCGTGCCGTGATGCAGGCTCGTGTCAAAGAAGGTTATTTGGGTTATGTGTTCGACCGTTGCCGTTTTACGGTAGGCGAGGGAGTTACGAAGTCCACATTGATTTATCAGTATGCACCTGACAACCTGACTTTCCTGAACTGTACATTTGCCGATGTGTACGGTCCGAACTTTGTAGGGGAAAATAAACCGTTGGAGCCTGCCGTACCGTCAGTTACCGCCGGTTGCAAGATGTACAACGGTAAGACAGAATCCGGAGCCGATCTCTACAATCTTATTCCTGAAGTTGTGAGAACTACGGTACTTAATCTTAGTGAGACACAGTTTAACGAAAACTTCGGTAGCCGGGAAAAGATTATGAGTTGGAAAGGCAATGATCCCTCTTGGTTTAAGGAGTAAACAAACACAAATATAAATACTTAAAAGTTTTATAACTGATGAACAGATTAATGAAAATGGCGGGCTTCATGCCCGTCATTTTAGGAACACTTTGCGCTTGTCAAAGCGCTTCGACGGAGCGTTATGACATCGCAAACAAGGAAGACCTTTATAAGAATCTTCCCTTTGAGATGCCTGTCGTACAGCACCCCTCTTTCCCCGACTATCAGGTGGATATCCGTGATTTCGGCGCAAAGGCGGACGGTGAGACACTGAACACCGAAGCCATTAACAATGCCATCAGGGCGGTGAGCGAGAAGGGTGGTGGTAAAGTAATCATTCCCGAGGGATTGTGGCTTACGGGGCCTATCGTATTGCAGAGCAATGTCAATCTGCATGCCGAACGAAACGCGCTTGTACTCTTCAGCGATGATGCCGCTTTGTATCCGTTGGTACATACCTCTTTCGAGGGGTTGGACATGCTCCGTTGCCAGTCGCCTATCTCTGCGATGAAAGCAGAGAATATAGCCATTACGGGGTACGGGGTCTTCGATGGTTCGGGCGATAGCTGGCGACCTGTGAAACGTAATAAAATGACGGACGGACAGTGGAAGGCACTGCTCAGGTCGGGTGGTGTGGTAGACGATGCCGGCAAAGTGTGGTATCCCGATGCCGGTGCTTTGAAAGCTTCTGTACTTACCGGCAGTAAAGAGAAAAGAACAGTTTCTGCCGATGAATGGGAAGGAATGAAACGCTGGTTGCGTCCTGTGCTGCTGAGCTTCGTAAAGAGTAAACGCATATTGCTGGAAGGCGTAACGTTCCGCAATTCGCCCAGTTGGTGCCTGCATCCGCTCTCTTGCGAAGACCTGACATTGGATGGCGTCAAGGTGTTCAATCCCTGGTATTCGCAGAATGGAGATGCCCTCGATGTGGAATCGTGTAAGAATGTGGTGGTAACCAATTGTCTGTTCGATGCGGGTGATGACGCCATTTGTATAAAGTCGGGTAAAGATGCCGACGGCCGTCGACGCGGAGAACCTTGCGAGAATGTGATAGTGAAGGACAACACCGTATTGCACGGACACGGCGGTTTTGTTGTGGGCAGTGAAATGTCCGGCGGCGTCAGGAATGTGTATGTGGCAGACTGTACATTCATCGGTACCGATGTCGGGTTGCGTTTCAAGAGTACGCGCGGCCGTGGTGGTGTGGTGGAAAATATCTACGTGGACAATATCAATATGATAAACATTCCGGGTGATGCATTGATTGCCGACCTCTATTATGCTGTGAAAGAAGCGCCCGGCGCTCCTGTACCTGCTGTGACCGAAGAGACTCCGGCTTTCAGGAATATCCACATCTCCAATGTATCCTGCAAAGGTGCCGGCCGTGCCATGTTCCTGAACGGGCTGCCCGAAATGCCTATCGAGAACTTTTCTGTTAAGAATATGAAAGTAACCGATGCGCAGAAAGGAGCTTCCATAAACAAGGTTGCCGGAATTACTCTGGAAAATATCGAAATAGAAACGGCTGATGATGCGTATCTGCAAGTGGAGAATGCCACGGATATAGTCATCGACGGTAAGGCATACGATAAAATCTCGGAAAGGAGATTGCTCACACAGAATTGAATTTAGACATAACTTCGTGTTGGTAAGGCACGGATTGTATGGAACTGGTAAACCGGAAGCGGCTACTTCATACAATCCGTGCCTATTGTATTTTCAGGAGGTGCTCTATTCGCTTTTTTCCCCTTCTATATACAATGCCAGTATTTATCTATAACTCTTTACGGTTATCATACTTATGGAAAGGTCCGTTTCCCACGGGAGAAACAACCGTTTCCCCTAAAGGAAACAAGAATTTCCCTTAAGGGGAACTGGAGTTTCCTTTAAGGGGAACGAGCGTTTCGCTAGTGGAAACGTCCGTTTCGCCTCATGGGAACGGAAGTAACCGCCGGTGTGACGGACCGGCAGGACGTTGTGCCAAAGAATACGGCCGGTATCCTTGTCGGTTAAAAGCAAAGCGACGAAAAATCTCTTCCTTGCAGATACCGGGAAGAGATTCTTCATCGCTTTACTTCTCTGAATGCTACAGAGTGGGAGTTCTATCGGTTTCTTATAACAGTTTTAGTGTTTTCTTTTGCAGGTCTTTCTCTTGAGAGCTTCCGCCTACCAATACATCGAAGGTATTTTGCATGGTACGCATCGTGTTGGTGGTGTTGTCCCACCATTCCAGTTGTTTGGGAGTCAGTTCGAGTTCCACTTTCACGGTCTTTCCTGCCGGGATGCGTACGCGTTTGAAGGCGCGCAGCGTCTTGATAGGACCGTCTGTCTCTCCGTTCTTCTTGAGATATACCTGTACTACTTCCTCGCCGTCGCGGCTGCCGGTATTGGTGACGGGTACGGTGATTTTTGCCGTTTCGCCTACCTTGACAGATGAATCCAGTTTCATTTTACCGTATTTGAATGTGGTGTAACTCAAACCGTATCCGAACGGGAAAAGCGGTTCGCCTTTGAAGAAGCGGTAGGTATGTCCTGCCATGTTGTAGTCTTCGAAGTCGGGCAGTTGCGACAGGCTGCGGTAGAACGTAACCGGCAGGCGTCCGGCCGGGTTGTAGTCGCCGAACAGGACTTCGGCAACGGCCTTACCGCCCGACTGTCCCGGATACCATGCCTGCAGAATGGCTTGGCAGTGTTCCGTCTCGGCTTCCATGGCAATGGGCGAACCCGAACAGTTTACGAAGATAACCTTCTTGCCTGCATCGTGAAGCGCTTTAATCATTTCCCGCTGAACGGCAGGCAGTTCGATGTCCGTGCGGTCGCCTCTCTTGAAGCCGGGCAGGTCAACGCCCATCTCTTCTCCTTCCAGTTGAGGGGATATGCCGCCTGCAAAAATCACGATATCGGCATCTTTCACTTTGGCTACCGAACGTTGTATGTCGCACTCTTCCTTGAAGCCGATGTCGAAGTTGAGCTGGGCGTCGCTGGCAAAGTATTGGAAGCGGATTTCAATGTCATACGATTTGCCGGCCTCTACACGCATGCCGTGTGCTTGCGGACGGCTGCCGTGTTTGTTGGTGAAGTTCTTCACCTCTTTGCCGTCGACGAGCAGCTTTACGGAACCGTAGCAGTAGAAGTCGAACACAACATCGCCGCTCTCCCGGGGAGTGAATACGCTTTGGTAAACGGCAGAGAAATCGGTGAGGTTTACGCCTGGTGCAAAAACAGTGGCTCCGGAAGTACAGAGATGGAACGGAGTGCTTAGCTGTGCCGTGGCTGCGGGTTCACCCTTGAACTCCGTATTGTTCCAGTAACGGGCGCTGAAGCCGGGGCCGTTTTCGGATTTACACTGGCTGAATACGCTGCGTATCAATTTCCTTTCCACCCACGAACAGCCTTGTTCGTAAATCAGTTTGTCGTCTTTGCCCATGGCCGAGCGGATACCGTCCAGAATGGTGATGGTACGTTTGGGAGTACCGTTGTAGTTTCCCCACTGCATCACGGAGTCGTTGGCGTTGGGACCCATTACGGCGATGACTTTTCCGCCGCGTTCGAGGGGAAGGATGCCGTTTTTGTTTTGTAACAGTGTCATGGACTTGCGTGCCATGTCCAGCGACAGTGAATCGTGCTTGTCGGAGCCGACTACTGAATAGGGTGTCTGTGCCCAGTCCACCCGGCTGAGTTCGTCCATCTCGCCCAATTCGAAGCGTGCCTGTAACAGACGTTTTACGGAGCGGTCGATGTCTTTTTCATTGATGAGTCCTCTTTTTACTCCTTCTATCAGCGAACGGTAATTGGAACCGCATTCCAGGTCTGTTCCACTCAGTACGGCGGCAGAAGAGGCGGAAGCGGCATCGGGGTGGGTTTTGTGTCCTTTGGCGTTGTGGAAATCGCTGATGGCGCTGCAATCGGATACGACAATACCGTCGTATCCCCACTCTTCGCGGAGAATATGCGTCAGCAGGCGGTTGCTGCCGCAGCAAGGTTCACCCTCGAAGCGGTTGTAGGCACACATCACTTCTTTTACCTTACCTTCTTTTACCAGTGCTTCAAAGGGCGGCAGGTAGGTTTCGTACAAATCGCGTGGGCTGATGTTCTCCGCATTGAAGCTGTGGCGGTTCCATTCGGGACCGGAGTGCACGGCGAAGTGCTTGGCGCAAGCGTGTACCTTATCGTATTTCCGGTTTTCGTCCAGGCATTGCAGGCCTTTTACAACATTTACGCCCATAACGCTTGCCAGATAAGGGTCTTCACCGTATGTTTCTATACCCCGTCCCCAGCGAGGGTCGCGGTAGATGTTCACCGTGGGTGTCCAGATGGTCAGCCCTTGATAGCGTTTGTAGCTGCCCTCTTTCGAGTAGACAGCATTCTTGGCGCGTGCTTCGTCGGATACGGCAACGAAAGCTGTATGTAAAGCTTCGGGAGAGAAAGAAGCCGCCATGCCGATGGGTTGCGGAAAAACGGTTGCCAAACCGCTGCGTGCTACTCCGTGCAATGCTTCGTTCCACCAGTTGTAGGGTTTGATGCCCAACCGTTCCACGGGCTTTGAGTTGTCCATCATCAAGGATACTTTCTCTTCCAGTGTGAGTTGTTTCACTAAATCTTCCGCACGCTCTGCCGGACTGTAGCTGTTGTCCTTATAGACGGACTGTGCAAGGCTGCTACCCGAAACAATGAGGCAGGCAAGCAGATAGGTTATTCTGTTTCTCATGATTATATGAATATAGTTGTTTTTTTCTGTATGCTTTGATAACGTTTTGATATCAACATTTATTTTCTTGTGATACGGAACCAGTCTACATCCGTCCAGCCGCCGTCATTGGTGCGGATAGCGGGGCGGGTACAAAATGTTCCTACTTTGGCTCCTATCCATTTGCCTTCACGGGCTTGGAAGGTTTCGCCGAGCGGACGGAACTTCTTGCCGTCGAGACTGTAACTGAAGTTGCAGCGTACCAACAGGTCGTCTGTGCCTTTCACTTTACTGCCGTCGGCGCTGAACTTCACTCGCAGGTAGAGGGTAGAGTCTTTTACGGCAACGCTGTCATTTGTTTTTTCGGTGCCGCCTCTGTCTGCTTTCCGGCAGGCGATTTGCGAAAGTACGGTTCCCTGTTCCGTATTCTCCAGTATGAGTCCGGCATAATCCATGCCCATGACTACCAATCCGGTACGCTCGCCTTTGTACTTCGGGTTGGGGCGGAAGGTCAGTTTCATGGTTGCGGTGAAGTTGTCCGACGGGGTTTTCTGCAACAACAGGTTGGGCACATCCCACAAGCTCTTGTAATTATCCGGAACGGGATAGGAGTAAAGACGCACCATACTCCGGTCGCCGGCGTAATATGCCCATTTATCATTGATGTTGGCGTGCCACTGCCATTGCGGAGACAGGGTGTAGCCGTCGAACTCATCGCTTTCTTGCGGAGTACATACGGGGTATGTCTTACCTATATCGGGCTTGCGGTAGGTCAGTACGGGTTCGCCGCATCCGTCCCCGTCTTTATCTGTTCCGATTACAGGCCAGTCGTCAATCCACTTCATGGGTTGCAGATGTACTACACGTCCGTAGGCGCCTACATCCTGAAAGTGCATGAACCAGTCTTCACCGGTAGGCGTGTCCACCCAGCCACCCTGATGAGGTCCGTTGACGGGTGAGTTGCCCTGTGCCAGTACGGTACGGTTTTCATAAGGACCATAGATGTTACGGGAGCGAAGCACCACCTGCCAGCCGGTAGCCACGCCGCCGGCAGGGAGGAAAACGTAGTAATAACCGTTGCGTTTGTACAGTTTCGGCCCTTCGCACGTGCCGTGATGTTCGTGTCCATCGAAGATGATGCGGGAAGGACCGATGACTTGGGTAGCGTCGGCGCTCAACTCGCAGATGGCGATGACGCTTTTCAGCCCGGCGCGGCTGCCGGCGTATGCGTGTGCCAGGTAGACTTTGCCGTCTTCATCCCAAATGGGGCAGGTATCGATAATACCCTTAATCTCTTTTACAAGTACGGGCTTGCTCCACGGACCTTCTGCCCGGGACGACTTTACCATGAATATGCCTTGGTCCGGGTCTCCCCAGAAAATATAGAATTCGCCGTTATGATGGCGGATACTGGGAGCCCACACACGGTTGCCGTGTTCCGGACGTTCGGGAGTGGTGACCGGAGGAAGGGCGGCGGGTACGGCGGCGCTGATAATAGACCAGTTCACCAAGTCTTTGGAATGGAGAATCTGTAGTCCGGGCAGACAGCCGAAACTGGATGACGTCAGGTAGAAATCATCACCCACGCGGCAGACATCAGGGTCGGAGTAGTCTGCATAGAGAACAGGGTTCTTGTAGGTGCCGTTTCCTTGGTCGGCTATCCATACTTCGGAAACATAGTTTGATTGTTGGGCCTGGGCACCAGTCGTTAGTACACCGGCAAGGCAGGCGATAATCCATTGTTTTTTCATCTTTGAGTAATCGTTTTTTATGGTATTCCGTTTAACGATTGCAATAGTACGCGCTTTCCGGTTTTTAAACGGGTAATATCCGGTCGAAAGAGTGTGTTTTTTATTCGGAATGGTTTTTCATTTTCTCTCTTTATATTCCGAAGGTGTGACCCCCATAACCTTTTTAAAGCATTTGCTGAAGTACTTCGGATCGCTGAATCCGGTCATATAAGCAATTTGCGAGAAGTTATACTCTCCGCTGTCTATCAGTTGTACGGCGCGTTTGATGCGGATTTCGCGTATGAAATCCACGGGAGTAAGCCCGATAATCGATTTCAACTTCCGATAAAAGATAGTACGGCTCATCATCAGATGCTCGGCGAATGCGTCGATAGTCAGCTCCGAGTTGTCCATTTGCTGTTCCATAAACTCCATAACCTTTTGCATGAATTGTTCGTCAAAAGGAGTTATCTGAGGTTGTGAAGGGGTGAGGTTGCCGGAGATAATGGCGTTCTTGCTTTCAGTGAGTTGCGCCATGTACATTTCCTGCAACGATTTGCGTTGGCGGAGGAGCGTGACGATACGGGTTTTCAAGTAAGTGGCGCTGAAAGGCTTGGTTATATAGTCATCTATTCCCTGCTCCAATCCTGCTATGCGATCGTCCAAAGATGCCTTTGCCGATAGTATGATGATGGGAATGTGGCAAATGGAATTGTTTTCTTTGATGTGCTTCACCATTTCCAATCCATCCATGACGGGCATCATGACATCGCTGATGATTAAGTCCGGGAGATTGTCTATGGCAGATTGCAATCCTTCTTCTCCGTTGGAAGCAGTGATAACGGTGTAGTCTCCCGACAGGCTGTTCTTTAGAAAAGTCCGCAGTTCTTTGTTGTCCTCTACCACCAGAATGGAGTGGCAGTCGGTGGTATTATTGTCATAAGTCTCTTTTGCATCTGTTCCTTTTGTATCTTCATCGGTGGCAGTCGGAGAGGATGACTGAGTATCGTTCAATATGAATTCCGCTTGTGTATCTTTCTCGAAAGCTTGCTTTTGCAGAGGCAGGGTTACGGTAAAACGACTGCCCACACCGGGCTGGCTGTCTACTTTGATGCTACCGTGGTGAATCTCTACCATCTCTTTTACCAGTGATAGTCCGATACCCGATGAGGGCTGGAGAATATTCTCCTTTACCAGTGTTTCAAAACGCTGGAAAAGGGTACGCAACTTTTCCGTTGCGATTCCGATTCCTTCGTCCGCCACTTCGATGTCTATCGTGTCTTTATGTGGCGTAACTTTGACTGTGATAGCTTTGCCGTTGGGAGTATATTTGAATGCGTTGGAAAGCAGGTTAAAGAATATCTTTTCGAATTTGTCCCGGTCTATCCAACCGAAAACGGATTTGGTCGCAGATTGCATCCGGTAGTCAATTTCCTTTTCTTTGGCTATCAGCAGGAAGCTGTCCATCACTTTCTGCAAGAGTGGAATAAGGTCTGTGTTTTCCACTAGCAGCTTCATCTTCGCCGCATGTATTTTGCGGAAATCCAGTATCTGGTTCATTAGTCGGAGCATCCGTTCTGTATTCCTGCGTACAAGGGTTAGGTGCTCTCGGGCAGTGGGAGACAGAGGTTCGTTCTCAAGGACTTCTGCAACCGGACTGCCTATCAGAGTCAACGGAGTACGCAGTTCGTGGGAAATATCGGTGAAGAAACGTAGCTTGACATTTGCGAGTTGTTGTTCCATGTCTACTTGGTGGCGCAGACGGTAAATATAGAACAGAACATATACAATGGTGGCGGTGAATAAGATAAACAGGATGAAATAGAGTAGCCATGCCCAATAGGTTTCCCAAAATGTCGGGAGTACATGGATGGATAGCGTACGTATGTTGTCGGTCCATACTCCGTCGCTGTTGGTCGATTTGATTTGTAATTGGTATTGTCCTGCAGGCAGATTGATATAGCTGGCGGAACGGTTGTTGTCGACTTCATTCCATTCGTCTTCCAATCCTTGTAGGCGATAGGCATAAAGTATATTGTCGGGGTTTACGTAATCGAGTGCGGCAAATTGGAAAGTAACGTTCCGCTGGGATGCTTTCAGTTCCAGTTCTTTCAGATTGTCGATTGGATGGTCTGCCGGATGCCCTTGTATTTTAAATCCGGTAAATACGATAGGAGGTACATAGGTGCTTTTTCGCATCTTATCGGGAGAAATTTCCAAAAAACCTTTGTCTGTACCCAATACGATTTGTTTGCGGGCGTTAATGACAGGGAGAGCTTCTGAGAAGTTGAACTGTTGCTGATAGGTGGAGCCGAGCGTGTAGTTTTCAAAAGTCTCGTTGCCGGGATTAAATCTGGACAAGGCTATTTCGGAAACTATCCAAAGGTGATTGTGGGTGTCTTCCGTCATTGAGAGGGTCAGGTCGGAGGCTAATCCGTTGCTTTGGTCGTAGTTCTTGAAGCGTATTTGTTCGCTGAGCAATTGACCGGAGATAATTTTACTGATACCGCCGGTGAAACTTATAACGTATGTCGTCTTTCGTTTGTCTGTATAGATGTGCGTAATGTCGTTGGTGGAAAGACTGTTTTTATCGCCCGGCTGATGGCAGTTTCTGTAGAACTTTACCTCTTCGGGCAATTCAAACTTATTGGAGAAAGTGAGCAGTCCGTTCGTGGTACCTACCATAAGTACGCCGCCGGGAGCTTCGGTGATGTTACGCACTTTCATTCCATAATCCGTGGGATAGTTTTTCAGTTCATTGTTGCTATGGATGAATATGGGTGTTTGGTTATTTCGCCGGATCAGCAGGTTTAGTCCGCCACCATAACAACCTATCCAGATACGGTTGTGGCTATCCTGAAAAATGGAGTATATGCTGTTGTCACTTATACTGTAAGGATTATTCGGTTGGTGCTTAAAGCAGGTGACGGAATATCGATTTATTCCTTTGGGAGTCAGTTGGAATAATCCGGCGCCTTTCGTACCCAGCCAGATGTTCTTTTCTTTGTCTTCCATGATGGCGTATACGCCGTTGTAGAACAGTTGTTTCTCTTTGACAATATTTCCCTGTGGCGAAAGGTAGCCTTCCAAACTTCCGTCGGGAGCATATATCTGGATGTAACTTGCTTTGGATGCGCTCCATAAGCGATTATTGCTATCTCGCAGGAAGGCACGTGTTTCTGCTTCGTAATCGGTTTGGTAGAATTGAAAACTTTGAGGGAAAAAACTTATCCGGTCTATTCCACGTGCAGTGGCAAGCCAACAGTTTCCTTGTGTGTCGAGAGTGTAAAAGCGTACCAACGGACTGAATATGGATTTAGGATTGTCAGTGTCGGTAAGCAGCGGTTTGAGTTTTTTTTCTTTCCGGTCGTAATAAGAAAGGTTACCGTTGGTGGGTAATACCCATAGGTTACCGGTTTTGTCTTCGAATATCAGTTTACGGCTGTTGCGCCCGTGCCTGATAACTTCATTCTGGGGAGTAAACAGGTGCTCTTTTTCATCACTGCCAGGTAAGATACGGATGATGCCGGAGCTTTGGGAGAATACCCAAATATTTTGTTGCTTGTCTTGATAGACCTGCTCCACATAATTGGAAGGTTGAGTGGATGTACGAATATCGATTTGGCGGAATGTATTGTCGGGAGTGGAATACAGTATCAGACCATTGTCCGTACCTAATGCCAGCGTTTCTGTTCCTATTGCAGTAACATTGGTTATTCTGTTGTGAGAACAGGGGATATTGATAAACTTCAGCTTTTGGGTTTGGAAATTGTATTGAGCCAGTTTACCCTTGTCGGCAATCAGATATATATTCTCCTTTATTTGTGTGATATATTGAAATGGAAAGTCGGTGTCTACCCTTTTATTTCCGACAATGGTGACGCCTTTGTTGGTCAATATCCATTCGTCTTCATCGGAATCCTGATAAACGGTATAGATACGGTCTCCTTTCAGATTCTTGGTGAATGTGGAGTACAGTGTGATACCTTCTCCGTGTTTGCATAGTTGTTCATCGGCTCTATATGTGTATCCGTTTTTGCAGATAATCCACGCTATGCCTTTCTTCAATGACAATATGCGTGAGACATAGTTAGAGTGCTTGGTTGTAATTTCAAGAGGTTGCAATACATCGATGAATTTTTCCGTTTCCACATCGAACAGACAGGCTTGTCCGTCGTAGGTAGGACACCAGATATCTCCGTATTTGCTTTCGGAGATTGTTCCCATACGGTTGCTGCCGAAAGCGTAACGGTCTTCCTGAGAAGTCTTGTAGGTCTTGAATGTGTATCCGTCATATTTGCTCAGTCCGTTCCAAGTGCTGAACCAGATGAAGCCTTTTTGGTCTTGAAGCATTCCCATTACATTTCCTTGGGCGAGACCGTCATTGACAGAAAAGTGCTTGACCTGACAAACCGGTTGGGCAATGATGAATACGGTTATTGATAGCAAAAGAATAAGAACATCGAGTCGTTTCATTGTATTTACTTTAAAGCTATAGCAAAAATAAGTAAATACCTTCAATTAGGAAATAAGGAGAGGTAATATGAACGGAAAATACACCATTTCGCCTGTTTTTTACTCCAATGAGGTAAATATAGGAAGTATGGGAAGCGAAATCTTACGTCGTACTGTCATTCAGAGACGTGTAGCGGTAAGCTTATATAGGGGAGGGAGGCTTTTCATTGCTACGAGTCTCTGAATGACGGGATATATTTTTTTATCTTTTAATCAGCGGTTAAACCAAAATCTCTTATCAGCGGTATGTCGTTTTCGTCTACCCCCAACTTGATGAGCATCTCCTTGTCTTTATCGAACATCTCAAGAAAAGTCTCCCGGTTACCGCTTTCCGAGGTAGCTTTTCCGTACAGTTCGGCAGCCTTTTCCATATTTCCCAATAGCAATGCTGCGTGTCCGGCATTGAGGTAATCTGTGGAAAGCGGTTTCAAGGCAAGTATCTTGTTGTAATACCGCATGGCCTGTTCAAATTTTCCGCTGACAAACGAGCACCAGCCTATGGCACGCCATGCCTTGATGCAGTCGTTCTCCATGAAATCCAGCTTAAAGAAACACTGCAAGGCTTCTTCGTAGCGTTCCTGCTCTGCCAGGCAACTGCCGATAAGGAATGGCAGGTTTCTGTTTTCCGGTTGCATGGCTTCCGCTTTTCTGTAATATTCCAATGCCGTTGCAAAGTCCCGCAATTGGCGGTGGCAGGTGGCGAGGTGGCGGATAGTCCATACATGATCGGGTTTCAGCACATCGGCTTTCCTATAAGCTTCGATAGCTTCTTTGTAACGTTTCTCTTTTTGCAGGCAATAGCCGGTCTTTTGGAAGATTTCCGCATCGGCATGGTTCATATCCGTTATTTCTTTATAGATGCTTAAGGCTTCTGCGGGATGCTCTTTGCGGAAATGGAAGTCGGCTATGGTTGCCAATAGTTCGGGCTTGCACAAAATATCTTTCAGTGCCGGTATGCGGTGCAGGGCTATTTCTTCCTTGAAAATATCACGGTACTCATGGCGGCGCTGGCTTAACTTGAAGAACCGGTATAAATCGTGGATATACTGGTTGCTGATAACGTCCGGCCGCAAGGCATACTGTCTCAGGCTGGACGATTTGCTTTCGTCCATCAGTTCATTCAAATCCTGTGATGTCATTTGACTGAGCATCATATTACGCTGCGCTTGCGGTATATGTGCCATGGTAAAGCATAATGAATACTTGTCGCTGTTGCAGAAAAAGCCCGATTGCAGTATCAGTGACAGGACGGCGTTTTCTCCGGTAGGCTTCAGTCCGAACTCCCGTATGATGCTGGAATGCTGCATGTCGAACGGATAGAACCAGTTATGCGGATTTTGAAAGAACGGGTAACTCTTGAGCTGGGCAAACGTACTCATATATACATCGGCTCCTTCCAGTTGAAGTTCGTTCATCTCGCGTATCTTGTCGCCCAGGCCCGATTCATCGAATGCTTTCTCCCAGTCCGGATTGCGGTCGTCTTCATCAATGTTTTCTTCGAAGCCGTACTTCATATTGCGCATGATGGTGACGTTCTTCATCATTTCCGGAATGATTTCTTCACGCATTTTCTTGTCTATCTTCTCTGTTTCACGGCTGCGGAGTAGCTGGATGTAAACCCGGTTCAACTGTTTGCCGAAGCTGCCGTCCTCATCGAGAAGCGATAACTTTGCCATCAGCTCCGGGTATAGCCGCAAGCGGTTGGAGTGTATGTGCAGTATGATGGCGATAATCACCAGGGCGCGCTGGTTGACCTGTGTGTCGGCGTGCGTTGCGGCATCCAGTAACCATGAGAATTTCCGCGGATCGAAACATTCCATCAGGCTGAGCAGGATGGCTCCGGTGAACAGACACAAGTCATTTACCGGCAACAATTCGGACTCCAGATACAGCCTGGCTTCCTGTTCTTCTTCTACTGTCCAGCCACTGTTGCCCCATGTAGTGAGGAACAGATATTGGGCAGTGCCTTCATGGCGTTGCAGGGCGCTGTCCAGACTTTGTTTGTTGTCCGGCATAAGCTGGCAAACCGCCATATCGTCAGGAAAAGATTCCAGAACTTTCAGCCAGGAAGACATGCCGTAACCGGCTACTATATTCTTTTTGTTCTTGTGCAGGGAGTGGTAATAACGGGTGGAAACCTCATCGAGCAGGCTGATGCGGGTCTGTTCGGCAAGCTCCCAGGTTTCTGCCAGAAGTTGCCGGTATAGTTTCTGCCGTTCCGGATCGTTTACGCCCTGGCGCATGTACTGTAACATGTATTGGTAGGACACCTTAGCCTGCTCCAGACGGTTGCGGAGCGTCCAGTCGTTGCAGTTCCATAAAAAGGCTTCCAGTTGTACTTGAGCCTCTTTCAGACGTTTCTGTTCCAGTAGATTGACTATATGCTGATATTGCTCTTGTATGGCTTGCTCGTTCATAAGATTGTATTCATTAAGTGATTATACTCTACAAATGTACAAAAAGAATGCCAGAATGTTTTCATAAATCAGAAACGCACCTGCAATTGTGCCTGCAGCAGGTTGGAGTTTTCCCCTTTGTGGGGATCGCAATAGGTGTATTGCGCCTGCAAGCGGCATTTGGGATAGAACCACCATTGCACGCCGGCCACATAGTTGCTCTGTTTGTAATCCTGCGCTTTGTCTTTGTTGAAATAATCATAGGATGCTACAATGTCGAATTTGGGAAGTACATGTACGGATGCGGTTGCATAGTATCCGTCGCTTTTTACATGTCCGTCTTTGCCGGCAAGGTATTCGGTACGCAGGCTGACAGGCTTTGTCTGTATGGTGGCGCCTGCCGACCAGCGGTTGCGTGTGTAGCTGTCGCCTATCGCTATATCTGGATTGACGGAAGAGGCGGCTACAGCACAGCCTTTGCCCTTGACGAACGAGCCGCCCACCGACAGCCAGTCGAGCGGATGAACCATCAGGCTGCCTACTATGTCTTTTTGATTGTTCTTGTCTTTCAGATTAATGCCTTGCCCGTTCATGACGGCAAGGTTATAACTCAGCTTTTTCTTGAAAAGGTCGCCGTAGATAAGGATACCCATGTCACGGCCGCTGTTCGAGCCGTAGAGTGGATCGCTGCCGTTGATACCTGCCAGATAGTTGACCGCCTGTGAATAACAGTTTATCAGTTCGACAAAACAGGGAGACATCGGATTCTCAATGGTGTACATTGTTTTGAACTGTCCGATGCGGGCAGTGAGTTGGGGCAGGAACCTGTATTCCGTATAAGCTTCCAGTATCTTTCCGGTATTGGCGAAGCTGTACATGAAGTAGCACGACCATTTATCGGTAATCTTGCCGCGTGCCATGAATATGGCGCGTTTGAGGTCGAAGGTATTGCTGGCCTTTTCGCCGGCGTCATCATAGGTATATCCCACTTGGGCATACCCTGCCAGGGTGATGCGTTCTTTCAGTGTATTCACTACATTGTTCAGACGCGTATCCTGGGCTTTTAATGTATGTATGGAGAGGAGAAGAAGACAGGATAGTAGAATTCGTTTCATGTGTCGGATATATAATTAAAAAAAAAGCAACCCTTTTTTCAAAGAGCTGCCTTTTGTATGAATGAGGTTCTTGTTATTCGTTGATAGCAGCGATACCCGGAAGAACTTTTCCTTCGATTGCCTCGAGCAATGCACCGCCACCGGTAGAAACGTAAGAAACGCCGTTTGCCAGACCGAACTTGTTGACGCAAGCTACAGAGTCGCCACCGCCTACGAGTGAGAACGCACCGTTCTTGGTTGCCTCTACGATAGCTTCACCTACAGAGCGTGAACCGTGAGTGAAGTTGTCGAACTCGAATACGCCCGTAGGACCGTTCCAAAGGATAGTCTTGGAGTTCTTGATAACTTCGGCAAAAATCTTTTCTGTCTCAGGACCTATATCCAGACCTTCCCAGCCGTCAGGTATTTCGTTTACTTTGCAGAACTGAGTGTTGGCGTCGTTAGAGAAAGAGTCGGCAATCTTGGCATCTACAGCTAATACGAGGTTTACGCCTTTTTCTTTTGCCTTCTTCAACAGTTCGAGAGCCAGATCCAGCTTGTCGTCTTCGCAGATGGAAAGACCGATTTTACCGCCTTGAGCTTTGGTGAAGGTGTAAGTCATACCGCCGGTGATAATCAGATTATCTACCTTGTTCAGCAGGTTTTCGATGATTTCAATCTTGGAAGATACTTTGGAACCGCCCATGATAGCAGTGAACGGACGTTGGATGTCATTCAACACCTTGTCTACGGCTTTCACTTCTTTCTCCATCAGGTAGCCGAACATCTTGTTGTCTTTGTCGAAGTATTTGGCGATCAATGCCGTAGAAGCGTGTGCACGGTGAGCGGTACCGAATGCGTCGTTTACGTAGCAGTCAGCGTAAGAAGCAAGTTTCTTGGTAAACTCTTTCTGGCTTTCCTTAACGGCAGCTTTGGCAGCTTTCTTTTCTTCGTCTGTCGCATCTTCGGCCAAACCGCGCGGTTTGCCTTCTTCTTCAGCATAGAAACGAAGGTTTTCGAGCAACAGCACTTCACCCGGTTGCAGAGCGGCAGCCTTAACGGCAGCTTCTTCGCCCATGCAGTCGTTGGCGAACTGTACCTCAACACCCAGCAGTTCTGACAAATGTTTCAGGATGTGCTTCAAAGAGAACTTGTCGGTTGCACCTTTCGGACGACCGAGGTGAGAACCGATGATAATACTGCCACCGTCAGCCAAAATCTTCTTCAATGTAGGAAGAGCGGCACGCATACGGGTATCGTCTGTAATGTTGAAGTTTTCGTCCAGAGGCACGTTGAAGTCCACGCGAACGAATGCCTTTTTTCCGGCAAAGTTAAATTGATCAATTGTCATAATACTCTATTTTTATTTAAAAGTGTTACCGTTTTCTTTTCGTGACGGCAAAGTTAGTATTTATTTCTTTTCCCTGCTATTAAATCATTGTTTATTCTTCCCCATCATTGCTCTCTTTACTAACTTTATACTTCCGGCAGTAATATTTGCACATCAATTGCAAACCGCAGTTGTCACATTGAGGGGTACGTGCCTGGCATACATACCGTCCGTGCAGGATGAGCCAGTGGTGGGCAATGGGAATCTCTGTTTCCGGAATATATTTAACCAATTCCTTCTCTACGCTGAACGGGGTGGTGCATTTGTCGGATACCAGTCCCAAACGGTGGCTGACGCGGAAAACGTGGGTATCTACCGCCATGGCGGCTTTGTTGAAGACGACCGACTGGATTACATTTGCCGTTTTGCGTCCCACACCGGGAAGTTTCACGAGCTTTTCCAGTGTGTCGGGCACTTGGCTGTTGAAGTCTTTCACCAGCATTTGAGCCATGCCTACGAGATGCTTGGCCTTGTTGTTCGGGTAGGATACACTGCGTATGTATTCGTATACTACTTCCGGAGTAGTGGCTGCAAGCGCTTCGGGAGTGGGGAAGTCCCGGTAAAGGGCGGGAGTTATCATATTCACCCGCTTGTCTGTGCATTGGGCGGAAAGAATTACCGCAATCAACAGTTCGTACGGGTTGTTATAATGTAGCTCGGTCTCCGCTATGGGGCGGTTTTCCCTGAACCAGGCGAGTATCTTTTCATAACGTTCTTTCTTTCTCATCGTAATTTGTTTTTATGATAATGAGGAGTTACCTTAATGTTGAAATAGAGCATGGAAACAATTGTCAGGCAGGCTCCGAAAAGATAGGCTTTGTCGAAAGTGCTGACTTCTGCAATGTATCCGCCTGTCAGCATGCCGATGCCTATTCCCACATCCCACGAAGTGAGGTAGGTGGAAGTGGCCGTGCCCCGTTGACTGTTGGGGGCAAGGTTTACGAACAGTGTGTTGTAGGCCGGAAACATGATGCCGAAGCCTATGCCAAGCAGCAATGCCACTGCAAAGAACACGATGTTGCATGCCATGCTGTTCCACTCGATGATGTAGACGCATGCCGAGAGCAGGAAGAAACTGAATACCACGATGTACAACCCTGCCGAAATTACCTGCGTTATTTTCCCTCTGTCTACAATCCTGCCGGAAAAGATGCGCGAGATAGCCATGCCCACCGCCATGAAAGTAAAGAAAAAGCCGGTAGTTGCATGGATACCGATTTCTTTGGCATACATGGCTACGTAGTTGGTAGTCATTCCGTAAGGAATGGATAATAAGAGCAGGCTGACACCTGCAGGAATGCCTTTCAGCAGAATAAAGCGGTCGAGCGAAACCGGTTCGCGTCTGACAGGCGGCTTATATGGGGTTTTCACTAAGGAAGCACAGATGAACCCTGCAATGCAGGAACCCAGCGAGCAACAGAATATGGTGGTATAACTCATACCGGCATCGTGCAGGAACAAACCGGACATCGGCCCTACTGCCATGGCTATGTTGTTGGAGAGTCCGTAATATCCGAGACCTTCTCCGCGTCTTGATGAGGGCATGATGTCGATGACTACCGTATTGCCGCCCACGGTCACCATGCCGAATGATACGCCGTGTATGATGCGGAACAGGATAAATAAAGTGAGTGACCCGGCAATGATGTATCCGGCAAACATGGTCATGAAGATGAAATAAGCTAACAGATATAACGGTTTGCGGGCAAAACTGTCCAGAAAATATCCGGAGAACGGACGGATGCATAAGGCAGCTACCGTATAGCAGGAAAGAATGATGCCGATAGTGGAGTTTCCTGCATTGAATACTTCGGATAGATAGAATGGCAATACGGGTATCAATAGCCAAAAGCCGAAGTACAGTAGGAAGTTGGCAGCGAGGATAAAGCAATAGCCGGGAGTTACGAGCCTATCTTTCATTGGGTGGAGATTTAATAGGATTGATAATCAGGCTGTATTAAAAACCGTTAGTTGCAAATAATCGGGAGTAAAAATACGCCTGATAATTTCTTTTAGGCACGGATTATACGGACTTCACGGTCCTTTTTTTGATTTAATCCGTGTTTCTCCGTGCAATCCGTGCCTAAAAATAAATGGTGAGTGCCTTTGGGTTCTGGCACATCCCAATTTTATGCCCAATATAGAAATATCAGGATTTCTATATTAATAAGCTGCTTCAAATTCTTTCAGGAAGCGCGTATCGTTTTCCGAGAACAGGCGCAGGTCGTTTACGCGATATTTCAGATTGGCAATACGTTCTATGCCCATACCTAAAGCGTAGCCGCTGTATATCTTGCTGTCAATACCGTTCAGTTCCAGTACATTGGGGTCTACCATACCGCAACCTAAGATTTCGACCCAACCGGTTCCTTTACAGAAAGGACAGCCTTTGCCGCCGCAGATATTACAGCTGATGTCCATTTCGGCGCTTGGTTCCGTAAACGGGAAGTAGGAAGGACGAAGGCGTATCTTGGTGTCCTTGCCGAACATTTCCTGTGCAAAGAGCAACAGAGCTTGTTTCAAGTCGGTGAACGATACATTACGGTCTATAAACAACGCTTCTACCTGGTGGAAGAAAGCATGTGCACGATAGCTGATAGCTTCGTTACGGTATACGCGTCCCGGACAGATAATGCGGATGGGCGGTTGTGTATTCTCCATGACACGGCTTTGCACGCTGGATGTATGTGTGCGCAGTATGATATTGTGCGATACATTCTCGGCATTGTTTTCAATGAAGAAAGTATCCTGCATGTCGCGTGCCGGATGGTCTTCGGCAAAGTTCATGGCGGAAAATACATGCCAGTCGTCTTCCACTTCAGGACCGTCGGCGATGTTGAATCCCATACGGGCAAATATATCGATGATTTCGTTCTTTACGATGCTGAGCGGATGGCGTGTCCCTAATTTCACGGGATAGGCCGAACGGGTAAGGTCAAGGTCTTCGCAACCGTTGTCCCGGCTCTCGAATTGTTCTTTCAGAGCGGCAATCTTTTCCTGTGCCTTGTTCTTGAGTTCATTCAGGCGCATGCCTACTTCTTTCTTCTGGTCGGCAGGCACGTTGCGGAAGTCTGCCATCAGTTCGTTAATGGCTCCTTTCTTGCTGAGGTATTTGATTCGCAGTGCTTCCAGTTCCTCGGCATTAGCGGCTTTCAGTGCTTCTACTTCTTGCAGAAGCTCGTTGATTCTGGCTATCATATCGTTGTTATTATTTATTCTTTCAATACATAAAACGATGCAAAGATACAATTTTATCATTGTTTTGCCTTCAATCGCTGCATATTATTTTTTATTAACTCAGACTGCCAGCCGGAATGCTTTTCCGGACTTTGTGTCCGGCTTTCGATATAATGTGCCGCTAAGATGTAGCTTCAATTATTCCAATATTTTTTCCTTCGGTGGACATTCTTGTCCTGTTGACTTATATATTCTGTACATTATTTTTGAATTGTTCTTCCTTATATTGGGTAGGAGAGCATCCCATGTTTTTCTTGAATACTGCACTGAAGTAGCGGGGGGTAGAGAACCCGACCCGGTCTGCTATTTCGTTTACTGTTAATGAACTGTTTAGTAGTAGGTTGATAGCATTGTCAATGCGCAATTTATTTATATAATCGTTTGCTCCCATACCTGTTAATGCCTTTAACTTATTATAAAGTGAGGCACGGCTCATACCGAGTTTGTCACATAGGAAAGGAACTCCCATATTAGGCTCGTCGATATTTTCAGTAATAATCTGATTCATTGTATTCAAGAACTTCTCGTCAGCGGCGCTAAATGTACTTTCTTCTGGTGTTGGTGCTGTTTTGCTGCTAATATACTTTTTCTTTATACGCTCACGATTTTTCAATTGGTTATATATGGCTGTGTAGAGCGTACTTATCTCAAACGGCTTTGTAAGATAAGTATCGGCTCCATTTTTATAACCGAATATACGGCTTGCTTCATCATTTCGAGCAGTAAGCAGAATGACTGGGGTGTGGCTGATGTCTAATTCTTCCTTAACCCGCTTGCACAACTCGTACCCGTTCATTTTAGGCATCTGTATATCGCTGATTATAACATCCGGATGCCACTGCCTGCACATCTCTAACGCCTCTTCACCGTTATAAGCTGTGCGCACGTCTTTAAAATAGGGCCTCATCGCATCAGTCAGATAATCTACTAATTCCATATTGTCATCCACCACCAGAATGGTATAATCTTTAGTTTCGGATCTGAAAGTAGGCTCGTCTGGTACACTCTCAATGTTTTCAGCAGAGGCAAGCAATTCGTTAAGATAAGGTTGTGGCTGTAAAATAAGCTTGCCAGGCTTAATGTTTAGTGGCAGTTCAAACCAAAAAGTAGAACCTGCAGATTCAACATTATTGAGTGCGCCGACACTGCCGCCTTGCTGTTCTGCCAAAATTTTTGAGTACGAAAGTCCTATGCCTGATCCGGGACGACTGTTCTCACCCTGGTAGAAACGTGTAAACAGTTTCGAGACATCAATATCTTTTAGCCCCGGACCTTGATCTGAAACAGAAATACGCACTCTGTCTTTCTTTTCGGATAATGAAGTAATAATATTGATTTCTCCTCCCTCATTACTGTATTTTATTGCATTAATTAATAAATTGGTTATTATAGTAGTACATTTTTCCTTATCACAATAGAATGATTCTATTCCGGCTGACAGCTGACGGGTGAGTGTTATATGTTTTTGGGTAGACTCGGGTATAAAGTCTTCAACTACTTCTTCCAGCCATTTTTCCAGATTGATGCTTTCTATATGTAAGGTACTTTGGCTGACTTCCATTTTGCGTACATCAAGTACCATGTTTAATAAATTCTTCATGCGCTCAGACTGTCGGGCAATATTCTGTAGAACCCTATAGCGGGCATCTTTGGCAGGAAACTGTTCTATCAGTTGTTTTAAAGGAGCATGGATTAGCGTAAGAGGTGTACGCAGCTCATGATTGATATTTATCAGGAAGCGTATCTTTTCTTCATACGCCTGTTGCTCGTGCTCTTTCATTGCTAATTTCATTCGGTTCTCTTTGCGGCGTAAAAAGCTGTAAACGGATAAGCCCACTGCTGACAAGGCAGTCAGTATGCATGTTAATATGAACCACCATGTACGGTACCAAGGTGGAAGTATGATAAGTTCAATAATGGGGTAATTATCTGTCCATTCGCCGGAACGGGTAGTGCATGAAGCAGTTATCTGATAGGTGCCTGCCGACAGCGTATTCAGTGTCAGTTCCGGCAAATAAGAATAGATAGGCTCTTTTTCATATCCTTGCAGATTGTAACAATAGGCAGGCTTACGGAATATATCTTTATTGTGTGCCTTTACTTTAATCGTTATCGTTCTGCTTTGCTCCGGAATTTTTAAAACAGGCTTCCTGCCTGAAATATATTCCATGCGATCACCGCCAACAAATACATCAGATAGTTCAAGCACCGGAGATTCCGGGTGCTCTTTGGGAAGTGTGGAAGCAATGCGTAATAATCCATTTACACTACCCAAATATACATCTCCTTCTGATGAAAGTAAACGGGGTTTCGGCAGATACTCGTTAGGAGCGACTCCGTCTGGAACACCGTAAAGGATAAAGCGCTTTTGAGTGGTCATCCAGGAAAGCAAACGTTCATTATTACCAATCCATAATCGTCCATGCTGGTCACTGGCAACAGACATTGCTTCGTTAATCAACGAGTTTGAAATATGAGTATATGAACCGTCATTGGGCGAGAAACTGCCCAACCCGTAGTTCCCTCCTATCCAGATAATGCCTTTCTCGTCAGCTGAAGCCGAATGGATCATGGTATCTTGTTTACAGTGATAGAGGACGTGAAGGGTATTGTCATTATGGTCTATACGATAAATACATTTGGAATCATGCAGGTAAGAAAATGTTTCCTTTACACATATCGGGAGCAACTGACCTACTATGGCATCTTTAAGGTGGTTTATATGAATGGGGGTGAATGTCTTCCGTTTCCAGTTGTAACTGTATGGACTCTCGGAAAGCAGTAAGATAGTTTCCGGTGTATTTTGCATAAGATTGACTGTCTTGCCTTGTTGGCACAATCGGTTGTTAATATCATCATTTACAATAACCAAAGGAGTACAATGTTCAGTCTGCTTATTATAGAAAAATATCCCCTTGCCAAAGAGTGATATCAAAAGGTGGTTTTTATCAACACCCGTGATGGAGGCTACCTTTTCTCCATATGTAGATGGAATATGGCGAAATTTATTGGTATCGGCATTAAACACATTCAGTCCCCCACCATCCGTTCCTATCCATATATCCTTTTCGTTTTGTTCTTGATAAAGGCTTAATACAGATTTCTCGCTGAGTCCATAATCGGCATTAAGGAGTGCATCTGCATATAGTTTGATGCCCACTTCCTTAATATTGAACATTCCACTGCGTACGCTGCCAGCCCAAATCCCATTTTCCGGATCTGCATAAAAAGACAAAATAGAATTGCTGGGGAGAGAATAGGCATCTCCCGGAATATGTGTTAATACATCCATTTGATTGTTTTCAGGATTTAAAACGGCAATTCCTTTGCCGTCGGTACCTATCCAGATGTGGCCATCATATTCAGCCAATGCAAGCACAATGTTACTCTGCATTGATGAATTGCCTGTGTGATAGGTGTGAAGAAGTTTACCATTCTTATTGTAGCATTGCACTCCTTTACAATACGGAGTCACCCAAAAATTACCTTTAGAATCAGGCAGCATCGTAACTACGTCGCGACAATCAAATGGGACATCACGTGTGTGTCCGGTACGAATATCTATCAGCAAAGCTCCCACCCAACGGTTGGCAGCCAACAGAGTATGACTGTCAAAACGGTAAAGATCGGTGATTTGGAATTTTATATTGGAAGTAATCGAACGGAAAAGAGCGATTTTTCCAGTCTTATAATCATATTTGTATAATTTGTCAAATCCTCCGAAAAAAACGCCGTCATCCCAAAGGCAGATGGAGGAGGCTGATATAAGGTTTCCATTTAGGTCACATGCCCGGTAAAAGGTGTCATTGACCGCATCATACAGAAAAACTCCTTCGCTGCCAAGTGCCCAAATATTATTATTGCGGTCTTCTACCAATTGGTCTATATTGCAATTCAAATATTTCTTTTGTTCATATCCGTCGAAGCGTCCGATACCGTTTTTGGTCCCCATCCAGGCATGACCTGTACGGTGGCTGACTGTCATGCAGTTGACTTGATAAGAGAGTCCTTCACGTACGTCAATCCGTTGAAATATATATTGTTTGTCACTTAGTTGCTTTCCCCATAAGACGGTTGGCAATATCCAAACAAGTACAGTTAATAAAATTTTCTTCATAGTATAAAAAAGTAAAACAAAAATATTGTTTTTGCTTCAATAATGCAAATAATCATATAAATTTATTCCGCTATTTTAACAAGTATAATCGCCGTCAAGTTTGGTATCAGTAATTTATTGTATATCAAGATTTGTACCAATAAATTAACGCTGTTTATAGAGCATAGGAGGATTATACGATAATGAGTGAAATAGTCATTTTTGGAGCAAAAAAAGATATTTCTATACCTTCCATTCATTGTGGAACGGATACTTTTGCAAAAAACTATTTATTATAACTAATACCTTTGTTATACGATGAATTACATCTATAAAATTTTTCTACACTTCCTCATTGTGGGAATATTCTTTGGAGTCGGTAGGCTTTCTGCTCAGGCTACTGTTCCCGAATGGCAAAGTCAATATGCTATTGGAAAAAATAAATTACGGCCTCATACTTATGTATGGCCATACGACAAAGCTACAAATATCCGTCAAGGAGATTATGAAAATTCTCGCTATTATATGAGTCTGAACGGGAGATGGAAATTTTCTTGGGTAAAGAATCCTGATAATCGGCCCAAAGACTTTTATAAGCCTGGATATTATACGGGTGGATGGGCTGACATCAAAGTGCCTGGAAACTGGGAACGTCAAGGTTATGGAACTGCTATTTATGTGAATGAATCCTACGAATTCGATGACCCGCTATTTAACTTTAAGAAAAATCCACCACTAGTACCATATGATGAAAATGAGGTAGGTTCTTATCGGCGTAGCTTTACTTTACCATTGGATTGGAAAGATCGCCGGACCGTCATCTGTTGTGAGGGCGTTACCTCATTCTATTATATTTGGGTAAATGGGCATTTATTGGGCTATAATCAAGGTTCGAAGACTCCTGCTGAATGGGATATTACTCCATATGTAAAAGAGGGAGAGAACACAGTTGCCCTGGAAGTATATCGTTGGAGTGCGGGATCATACCTGGAATGTCAGGATATGTGGCGATTGAGCGGTATAGAACGTGATATCTATCTGTATAGCACTCCCAAGCAATATATTGCAGACTATCAAGTGACTTCCACTTTAGATAAAGAAACGTATACGGATGGGCTTTTTGCTCTTGAAACAACCATAGGAGGGGAGGCTGAAGGTGCTGCCACATTATCGTATCGTTTAGAAGATGCTTGCGGAAAAACGATTTTGGAAAAGGATTGTCCGGTTCAAAGCAAGGAAAGCGGCAATTTCATTTTTTTTGAGAAAGAGACTTTACCGAAAGTGAAACGTTGGAGTGCGGAACATCCTTATCTTTATACATTGATTATTTCTCTAAAAGATACTTCAGGAGAAATCATACATCTGACAGGGTGCAACGTAGGGTTTCGTACCTCGGAAATCAAAGATGGACGATTTTGCATAAACGGTGTGCCCATATTGGTAAAAGGGGCAAATCGTCATGAACATTCTCAATTGGGACGTACAGTCAGCAAGGAACTGATGGAACAGGATATTCGTCTGATGAAGCAGAATAATCTGAATACAGTGCGAAATTCGCATTACCCCACTCATCCGTATTGGTATCATCTCTGTGATCTTTACGGTCTGTATATAATAGATGAAGCAAACATTGAGTCGCATGGCATGGGGTATGGAGCAGCTTCGCTTGCTAAGGATAGCACATGGCTTCCAGCCCATATGGATCGGGTACAACGGATGTACGAGAGGTCAAAAAATCATCCCGCCATCATAATCTGGTCATTAGGAAATGAGGCAGGTAATGGTATTAATTTTGAACGCACTTACGATTGGATGAAATCGGTAGAGCAAAGTCGTCCAGTTCAGTATGAACGTGCTGAACAACAATATAATACTGATATTTACTGTCGCATGTATCGTAGTGTGGATGAGTTGTTGGCTTATGCCCATCAGACAAGTCCGAAAGTATACCGCCCTTTCATTATGACGGAATATTTGCATACAATGGGTAACAGTGGAGGCGGTTTGAAGGAATATATGGAAGTGTTCGAGAGCGAACCTGTCGTACAAGGCGGTTGTATCTGGGACTGGGTCGACCAGTCATTCAGAGAGGTGGATGCTCATGGTAAATGGTATTGGGCGTATGGCGGCGATTACGGACCGGAAAATATACCAAGTTTTGGTAACTTTTGCTGTAATGGGCTGGTGAATGCTGTACGGGAACCGCATCCTCATTTAAAAGAGGTAAAAAAAGCTTATCAATATATTAAATGCACGCTCAAAGATCCTAAAAATTTAACCATCGCTATCAAAAACTGGTATGACTTTACCAATCTGAATGCTTATGTGTTGAAGTGGAGCATAATGGGAGATAATGGTAAAATGTTAGCGAAAGGGGAACAGTCTATAGAAGTTGCTCCACATGCCACTACTGAAGTTTCATTGGGAGGCGTACGCTTACCCCGGAATATCCGTGAGGCTTATCTGAATTTAAGCTGGACGCCTAAGAAGAAAAGTGCTTTCATCGGAACTGATGATGAGGTTGCTTATGATCAGTTTGTCTTGCCTGCCAATAGTCAGTATCGTCCGACATTGGCTAAACTGTCTGAAAAACCGGAAATTCAGATTGATCCGAAAACCGGAGCATTAACATCATACATCTATGAAGGACAGGAATATCTTGCCTCGCCTGTGCGGCTGAGTTTATATCGCCCTGCAACGGACAATGACAACCGTGAAAAGAAGGGAGGCGCAAAGGTTTGGCGCAAATTAGGGCTAAATCATTTGGTCCAACGTGTATTATCTGTAAAAACATCAGGACACACTACTTACAGTGAAGTGAAATTATTGAATGATAAAAATGAGACAATAGGGTCTGCTACATTTGAATACACCATTCGCAAGGATGGAATATTGTCTGTACAAACCCGTTTCGTTCCGGATACAACGTTTGTCAGTTCATTGGCTCGTGTCGGGCTGGTTTTTGAAATGCCCCACAGTTTTAATCGTGTCACTTATTTGGGCCGAGGAGAGCATGAGACTTATGCTGACCGAAAACTTTCGGGGCGTATCGGTATTTATCATACTGATGCAGAACGAATGTTTCATTATTATGTGCGTCCTCAGGCTACCGGTAATCGAACAGACGTGCGTTGGATGCAAGTTAGCGATGAATTAGAAAAAGGATTGTCTGTGTGGGGGGAGAAGCCATTTGAATTTAGTGTATCTCCTTTCACTGATGAGAATATAGATGCTGCCGGGCACATTAACGAGTTGAAAAGAAATGGCACAGTGACCGTTCATCTTGACGCTTTGCAAAGCGGTGTGGGAACGGCTACTTGCGGACCGGGGGTACTGGCGCCTTATTTGGTGCCTGTAAAAGAGTATCTGTTTAGTTTTGAAATACGTCCTTTAAAATGATGAGGCACTTTTGACATATCGGAATTTTAAATAGTATCAATTGTTTATGAAGAGAATTTTGTTTTTTATCATATTGTTTTGTATAAGCCTTTCTGCTATTGCTCAAGAATCTTGTCCGCAAGTTATTCCGGCTTTGCAACAATGGCGTGGAACAGGTGGAACTCTTTCCTTGCCTGTACGAGGCAGCATTGTAATTCGCACAACCGATGAGGCTGCGTTAGAGTCTACAGCTCGTATTCTTATATCAGACTTGAAGGAATTGATGGGGTGGGATTATACTTTGCGTACCGGAAAACCTCGTAAGAACGATATTTGCTTGTCCCTCACTCCACCTGATGAGGAGTTGGGAGAAGAGGGGTATGTGCTTGACTTTTCCGGTTATGCTTGTATAAAAGCTCCTGCCGTAAAAGGTGTATTTTGGGGTACGCGCAGTTTGCTGCAGATCCTTTTTAATCATCAAGGTACTCTTCCTAAAGGTATTGCACGCGATTATCCTCAATTCCCTAATCGAGGATTTATGCTGGATGTTGCCAGAAAGTTCTTCACGATGGATTATCTGAAGCAATATGTAAAGATATTGTCTTTTTACAAGATGAATGAGTTTCAAATACATTTGAATGATAATGGGTTTCCGCAATTTTTTGAGAATGATTGGAATAAAACCTATGCTGCTTTTCGGTTAGAGAGTGAACGTTTTCCTGGATTGACATCCAAGGACGGGGCATACACCAAAAAAGAGTTTATAGAGTTACAGAAGATGGGGAAAGCTTATGGAGTAAACATTATTCCAGAAATAGACATCCCCGCCCACTCTCTGGCTTTTGCTCATTATAAGCCGGAAATAGCCAGTCAAGAATATGGTATGGATCATCTTGACCTTTATAAAGAGGAGACTTATCGTTTTGTGGATACATTGTTGGACGAATATCTTTGTGGAGACTCACCGGTATTTATCGGTCCGGACGTACATATAGGAACAGACGAGTATAATAAAAAGGAGGCTGAACGGTATCGTTATTTCACAGACCGTTATTTGAAATACATTGCGAAATACGGTAAAAATCCCCGTATGTGGGGTGGCTTGAAATGGCTTCCGGGAAAGACACCTGTGCAGGCAGAAGGAGTAACTGTCAATGCATGGTCGTATGACTGGATAGACCCGGAAGCATCTTTAAAAGACGGATATAAGTTGATTAACTCTTGTGACACTTATCTTTATATCGTACCCTCAGCAGGTTATTACCGTGATTTTCTGGATCATCAATGGTTGTATGAAACTTGGTCACCATGGTTGATTAATAAAAAGTTGACATTGCCCGAAGGTACCGTTGGAGTACTGGGAGGCATGTTTGCCGTGTGGAATGATAAGTGCGGCAACGGTATATCAGAACAAGACGTGCATGTGCGTTCTTTCCCAGCCCTACAGGTATTGGCTGAAAAGATGTGGAAAGGCAGCAATTGTCAGGTTTCTTTTGAACAGTTTGAGGATTTATGTCGTCAGATGCCCGAAGCTCCCGGCGTGAATCTGTTAGGCCGGATACCGTCAGGTGTATGTCAGACTGCTTCTGGTGAAGTGCAACTTACCCCTGCCGGGGAAGTCTGTGTGCTAAGCGGAACCGATTCTATTTCTACTGTGTTACAAGAAGTGGGGTATCCGTATGCTGTATCTTTCAAAATTTGTCCCGATGAGAATGCTCCCAATAGTTCCATACTATTCAAGGGACCTCATTCTGTGGTGTATGCCAATTGGGAAAACAAAGGCTGCCTGGCTTTCAGTCGTGACGGCTATACATTTGTGTTTCATTCCTATCATTTGCCCGAAGGTGTGTGGAGTGATATTCGTATAGAAGGTGATTACAAGGGGACTTCCCTTTATGTGAACGGTAAGTTGCAGGAACGTCTGGAAGGCCGCACCAAGAAAGTCTATCGTCAGCAGTATAAGCGTATGGAGTATATGGAGTATCAGGAGACACTGATATTTCCCTTACAACAAATAGGGGATGGCTTGAACGGTTTTAAAGGAAAGATTAAAAATGTAGTGTGCAAGCAGTTCTGAGGGAACGTTTCTAATGTTTTTTCCTGTCTCTTTGATTCGGAAATTTAAATCATTCATTTATGAATGCCTATTTTAATATGTATTTGGGTACTGAATTGAAAGATAAGTTAGACGAAACTTTCTTCAGTATGTTGCCGATTCATAGTTGGGTAACCGCTCGGCCAGCACATGCGTGGTGTGATGTCATGGGATTTGGCCACCGACTGTGATTATGAAAATTCACTTTCTTTACAGCGTGCAGTAGTAGAGGAAATCAGGAAATAACAGAGATGGAAGAAGTGGATGCGGAAATGCTATCGCAGGAATCAACTCATTGCTATGATTCTCTTTTGTGTGAGCTGCTTGGTATGTACTTTATGGATAATATGAAAAGAAACAGGATTCTATTTATAGGATTGTTAATGAGCCTTGGCGTTTATGGTCAGGGCATACAACCACCCTTGTCTTACTGGTTTGATACTCCCACGACGTTAAACGGTCATGCTGTATGGTATGGTGGAAATCCGGAATTATGGAAGGATAAGAAACCTATTTCAGCTGGAGACCATGCTAAGAATCCGGATGCAGAATGGGAATCAGCTTCCTTGCCTTTGGGCAATGGTAGTATAGGTGCTAATATTTTAGGATCAATAGAAGCCGAACGTATTACCTTTAACGAGAAAACCTTATGGAGAGGAGGACCGAATACCGCTAAGGGAGCGGCGTATTATTGGAATGTAAATAAGCAGTCTGCTTATCTTCTTGACGAGATTCGTAAAGCCTTTACTGAAGGTAATCAAGAAAAGGCCGAACGTCTGACCTGCCAGAACTTCAACAGTACAGTTCCATATGAATCTTATAAAGAAGACCCATTCCGGTTCGGTAACTTTACGACGATGGGAGAATTCTACATAGAAACAGGACTAAGTACTATTGGGATAAGCGGATATCGCCGTGAACTGTCGCTCGATTCAGCCCGTGCAATAGTACAATTTTGCAAAGATGGAGTAAAATATAAGCGTACTTCATTTATATCTTATCCTGCAAACGTTTTGGTGATGCGTTATAGTGCTGACCGCCCTGCTAAACAGAACCTTAGATTCAGCTATGCTCCTAATCCGGTTTCGGCAGGCTCTTTACAACCTGAAGGGAAAAATGGATTGGTTTTTCGAGCCAGATTAGATAATAATAGTATGGAGTATGTAGTGCGTATGCGGGTTTTAACGCAAGGTGGAACTGTAACGAATACTCATGACCAACTCCTTATCGAAGGAGCGGATGAGGTGGTATTTCTGATTACAGCTGATACTGACTATCTGATTAATTTCAACCCTGACTTCACTAATCCGAAAACGTATGTGGGAGTAAATCCGGAAGAAACGACAGCTTATTGGATAAATGAGGCAGAAAAACAAGGCTATGAAGCGTTATATCAAGCTCACTATGCAGATTATACAGCATTGTTCAACCGTGTGAAACTGAACTTGACAAATTCATCTGATTTTCGTGATATGCCGATTACTCAACGTTTGAGTCGTTATCGCGAAGGTCAAAAAGATTTCTATTTAGAACAATTGTACTATCAGTTTGGCCGTTACTTGTTGATAGCCAGTTCTCGTCCCGGCAATTTTCCTGCCAATTTGCAAGGTATATGGCATAATAATGTAGATGGTCCGTGGCGTGTGGACTATCACAACAATATCAATCTGCAGATGAACTATTGGCCGGCATGTTCTACCAATCTGAGCGAATGCATGAAACCGCTCATAGATTTCATCCGTACTTTGGTAAAACCTGGTGAGAAGACTGCTCAGGCATATTTTGGGGCTCGTGGCTGGACGGCTTCCATTTCTGGAAATATCTTTGGTTTTACTACACCGTTGGAGAGTGAGAATATGTCGTGGAATTTCAACCCTATGGCAGGACCATGGCTGGCAACACACATTTGGGAGTATTATGATTACACCAGAGATGTGAAGTTTCTCAAAGAAATCGGTTATGAACTGATTAAAAGTAGTGCTAACTTTGCCGTAGATTACTTATGGCATAAACCCGACGGTACCTATACTGCGGCTCCTTCCACTTCTCCTGAACATGGTCCGGTAGACCAGGGAGCAACCTTCGTACATGCAGTAGTCCGTGAAATTCTACTCGATGCTATCGATGCCAGCAAAGTGCTGCGGGTGGATGCTAAAGAACGCAAATACTGGGAGCAGGTATTGGAGAAGTTGGTTCCTTATAAAATTGGGCGCTATGGTCAGCTGATGGAATGGTCCGGTGATATGGATGATCCGAAAGACCAGCATCGTCATGTGAACCATCTCTTTGGTTTGCATCCCGGGCATACGGTATCACCGATAACCACCCCTGAACTTTCCGATGCTTCCAGAGTGGTGTTGGAACACCGGGGTGATGGAGCAACCGGTTGGAGTATGGGTTGGAAACTTAATCAGTGGGCGCGTCTGCACGATGGTAATCATGCTTATAAACTTTTTGGTAATCTCTTAAAACACGGAACATTGAATAATCTTTGGGACATGCATCCGCCTTTCCAGATTGATGGGAATTTTGGTGGCACGGCCGGTGTTACGGAAATGCTGCTACAAAGTCACATGGGATTCATTCACTTGTTGCCAGCTTTGCCCGATGCTTGGAGTGACGGTTCTGTGTCCGGACTTTGTGCCCGTGGAAATTTTTCATTGGATGTATGCTGGAAAGATGGAAAGCTGCGACAGGTTGACATTATTTCTTATGCGGGAACACCTTGCATATTGAGATATCGGGACGCTGTGCTGATTTTCAAGACTCAAAAAGGGAAAAGCTATCGTGTAACCTATCAGAATGGATGTCTGATTTTGAATAAACGATAGATTTCTTGTTCGTATAGTGAAGTTTATGAATTCTTTTCCTGGTTGGAAATGAATGTAATACCGATGAAATGGGCATAAATGCTTTATTTCAGAAGCTGGAGTCCTTAAAAATACTATCAATGAAAATATAGTGATTTTTAGACCTATTAATAGTGATTTTTGTACTTCGGTTTTTGGATTGTTTTGCAATTTTGCAGCGTTGAAACGACAATATTTATTTAAATTTAATTCTATGAGACAAAGACTTCAAAAGGCGATGCTTGTGATGGTGCTATGTCTGTTGGCTGTAACCACAGCTCTCGCTCAGGCCATTCAAGTGAAAGGTATTGTGTACGATGGTAATGGTGAAACGATGCCTGGTGTAAACGTACATGTAAAAGGTGCTGCCAGTGGTACCATAACTGATGTAAATGGTAATTATACTGTTTCTGTTCCAAATTCCAATTCTATATTGGTATTCTCTTTTATTGGATATACAACGCAGGAAATAAAAGTAGGTAATCGTACCAATATTAATGTAACATTGAAAGACGACTTGCAGCAATTGGATGAAGTTGTCGTCGTGGCTTACGGTACGGCTCGCAAGGGTGACTTGACCGGTGCTTTGACTACCATGCGTCCGGATGGCAATGAGGCTATGAAAGCGACATCTATAGACAATCTGCTTGATGGTAAAGTTGCCGGTCTGGTAGTAAATACAGCATCTGCTACTCCGGGCGCTGCTTCCTCTATTACGATTCGTGGCGCCAGTTCTTTGCGTGGCGATAACCAACCTTTATATGTGATTGATAATATCCCGCAGGCTTCTACCGGTGAATTTGCTTCTTCTGGTATTTCAGGTGACTTTCAGATTGCACAAGACCCCTTGGCTTCGCTGAATCCGGCCGATATTGAAGATATTACCATATTGAAGGATGCTTCTTCTACCGCCATCTATGGTAGCCGTGGTGCTAATGGTGTCATTTTGATTACTACAAAGAAAGGTAAGGAAGGTAAGGCAAAAGTAAGTGCTTCGGCTAACTTCACCATTGCAGAGCCTTCTGAACTGTTGAATATGATGAGTTTGCGTGAGCATGCCTTGTATCGTAATTCGCGTCAGACGGATGAGAAAAACTGGCAGTTCCACCTGGTTGGTGACGAAGTACGTTATGTATTCGGTGATGCTACAGGTTCTTATGATCCTGATAAACCTGAATCCTATCATGTGCTGGCTGAACGAAACTGGCAGAAAGAAATTTATCAAACCGCTTTTTCTCAGAACTATTCCGTATCTGTAAATGGTGGTACAGGTAAGACTACCTACTACGTCTCTGCTAATTTCAAGGATATTGAGGGAACCGTGAAGCAGACAGGACTGAAGCAGGGTGACTTGCGTGCCAACTTGAATGCCGACTTGTCCAAGGCTGTTTCTCTACGTTTGTCCTTGGCTGGTTCTCTCCGTCAGAACGATATGATGGCCGGTGGTAATACATTGGGTGGTTCTACAGGTGCCGTTTCACGTACGGCTTTGGACTATGCTCCATATGAAATGCCGGAGGACGACCCTGCTTTCGACCAAGAAGCTAAAACAACGGTATTCAGTTGGTTAAATGATTATGTAGACTTGGCTGATGATAAAACTTTCAATGCCAGTTTGGACCTGACATGGAAAATCAGCAAGTTTTTGCGTTATAATCTCCGTACCGGTGGTAACATCAATACCAATGAACGTAAACGCTGGTATGGTTTGGAGCTGTATCAGGGTATGAATAATCAAGGTTACTTGGCCATTTCCAATCTTGACAAGAGCAATTACTCGGTAGAGAATCTGGTAATGTATAATACGAAGCTGGGTTCTTGGGGTAATTTGGATGGTACAGTCGGTATGACTTACGAGGATTACAATTTCTTGAACAAAAATGTTGTCGGAACCAAGTTTTCTGTAATGGAAATGCGCGAAAATGGTATGCACATGGCCGGTTCTCGTGAATATCAGACACCTATTCAGAAAGATTATCAGTTGCTTTCTTACTTGGGACGCGTGAATATCAATCTTTTTGAGAAATATTTGATAACAGCCTCTATTCGTGCCGATGGTTCCAGCAAGTTTGCCAAGAATAATCGTTGGGGGTATTTTCCCTCTGCTTCTATCGCCTGGCGTTTGGAACAGGAAGAATTCATGAAGAGTTTGAAATGGCTGAGCCAATTGAAGCTTCGTTTGAGCTATGGTATCACTGGTAACCAGAGTATCGATCCGTATTCTACTTTTGCCATGTATGGTGGTGGTAGTATTATCTATGCCGACAAACTGGGCAATGCATTGAATACGCTTACTATTACTAACTTGGCAAACAATAGCTTAAAATGGGAAAAGACAGCTTCCTGGAACGTGGGAGTAGATTTCGGCTTTTGGAATTCCCGTTTGACAGGTACTATAGATGTTTATAATAAGAAAACTACAGACTTGCTTATCAGTCGGGATCTTCCGGGTTCGGCAGGTTTCTCTACAACCTATTATAACCAAGGATCATTGACAAACAAAGGTGTGGAATTCTCACTGAATGCCTGCATCATTGACCATAAAGACTGGAAATGGAATGTAAGCGGAAATATTGGTGTCAACAAGGGAAAAATCGGTGATTTGGGTATGTTGCCTGGACAATTTGGTGCATTGGGTGAAAGAGTCGGTTACTTTGGTAATTCTTTGGGTGACCACTTCGGTGTAGGCCATGTGTTCCTGGCAGGTGAAGCTCCGGGACAGTTCTACGGTTATGTGACTGACGGTATCGTACAGGTTGACGATGTGGTAGAAGGTAAGGGCATCCGTTATACTAAGGCTGATGGAACGGAAGGTTACTATAAGACTGCCATGGGGCAGACATTGAAAGCCGGTGACGTGAAGTTTGTCGACAGAAACGAAGACGGTGTGGTAGATGATAAGGATAAGGATATTATCGGTAATCCCAATCCGGACTTTACTTATGGTATCCAGACCAGCCTTTCCTGGAAGTCGCTGACGCTGAAAGCTGCTTTCAACGGCGTACAAGGTCGTGATATATTGAACACCGGTAACCGTTACATAAACACACCGGGTATGAAGTCCAACAACATCACTTCTGAAGCTTATCAGGGAATGTGGACTGCCGAAAACCCCAGCAATCTCTTCCCCTCGGCCAACTTTGAGGTACAGAACATGGTGATGGATCGTTATGTAGAGGATGGAAGTTACTTCCGGTGTTCAGACATTACATTGAGCTATGTTTTGCCCAAGAGCCTGATTTCCAAAATCGGAATGAAAAACATGTCAGTATTTGCCAGTGTGAAGAATGCCTTCATCCTTACCGACTACAGCGGTTATGACCCTGAAGTGAACAGTTTTGCCTTCGACGGACTTCGTCCGGGCGTGGATATGAACTCTTATCCTACACCGCGTTCCTACATCTTCGGTTTGAACCTTACTTTTTAATTCCATTACACTAACAACTTAAATGACTGAATAATATGAAGAATTTTAAATATATTGCTTTTTCTTTCCTGCTTACCGGCAGTGCTGTTTTGACCGGTTGTTTGGATGAAGAGCCCCTTTATTCCCAAAATAATTTGGTGATTTTCAGCAGTGAGTCCAATGCCAGGCAAGCTCTCTTGGGATGCTACGGCTATATGGCTGCTCCCAACGGATATGGTCAGCAATGGCAGGAGTTGCCTATCAGCGCTTCTGGCTTTGCTTGGACAAACCGTAATTCCGGTGAAGACCCTAATGTCAGTTTAAATGTATTGACTTCCAGTACACAAGTGGAGTATGCTTGGAACGGTATGTATAAAGTAATCGCTGAAGTCAATGCTTTCCTTGACTATTTGAACAAGAGTGAACTCTCGGATGATATCAAAAACAAGCTGGGGGCAGAAGCACGTTTCTTGCGTGGTGTTGCCTATTACAACTTGGTTTCCCATTTTGGTGACGTTCCCATGAGAACTTCAGCCTCTTCTTCCGATGGAATCGCTATGCCCCGTACGCCGAAAGAACAGGTGTTCGGATTGATTATCGATGATTTCAAGTCTGCTTTGGTGTTACCGGAAACACAAAATGATGGCTATACCACAAGTCTGGCAGCCAAGGCTTATTTGGGCAAAGTGTATCATAAAATGGCTTGCTTGGACATTGATAAACAAACGAATCTGAACAATGCCAAAGCCATGTTTGATGAAGTGTACGGAAAATATCAACTTCAACCGAAATTTGGCGACTTGTTTGTAGACAATGTAAATGGAAGCAAAGAATCAATCTTCCAATTGAACTATAACGCAGAGTCCACTTTGGTATTCAATCGTGCTTGTAACCGTTTTGCTCCGGCTCACTCAAACAGTGGTATCGCATGGGGGACGTACAAGGCAACCAAAGCGCTTTACGACTGGATGCGTGCTACCTATCCCGGTGATCCCCGTTTGGAAATAAATTTCCTTACCAGCTGGCGCCAGCATAAGAATAATCAGGCTGATGATGTACCGCAAAAGGGCGACCAACCGTGTGCCAACGACTCTACTTACTCTTATCCGTACATCACATATAAGGTGAAAGGTGTCTATGTGATGAAAGACGGAAAACCAGTAATGGAAAACGGCATACCGCTACAGCAAGATTTTGTAGCAGAACTTCCCTATGCAGACATGGAAGACCCTTCGAATCCTTCTATAGCAAAATTTGCTGACTATACCAAGATGGCGGAGGCAATGAACCCTGATAAAAAGGTTCCTTTGACAGGTCAGGCTCTAAAAGACTCCACACGTTTGGCCCGTATTGGAGAAAGTGTACAAACAGATTATGCAGCTTCTGGCAAAGAACATGCTTCTCCCTATTTCGGAAAAATGTTCGATAAGAAAGCTACGGGTACACGCAGTCATAAAAATCTGATTGTATACCGTTATGCCGAAATGTTGCTTTTGATGGCCGATGTATATAATGAATTGGGGCAGAAAGACCGTGCTATTGATTTAGCTAATGAGGTACTGACACGTGCCCGACAATCATCTGCAGGGACTTCTGCTCAGCCGGCTGACTGGCCGAAGACTTTGACGCAGGATGAAGTGAGAGAGCATCTGTATTACGAACGGATCTTTGAATTTGCAGGTGAGCCCAATATGTATGAAATGGTACGGTTGAAAGGTGTGGAACTCTTTAAAAAAGCCTTGGAAAAACACAATAATCATGAGATAACGAGAGCCTCGGTAGAAACGTATCAGGAAACAAAAAATAATAAGCAGGATCGTCTTTATAACGAAGCGGAAGGTGGAGCATTGACTCAGGACTTCTTGAAGAAGAATCTGCTATTGCCGATACCTTTGTCAGAAATCAATTATAACGAAGGTATTACGGTAGATGACAACAACTTTGGTTATTAATCTGTTTTTGCCTTAGTAGCAGTTTTGCAGATATTTGCTGGAGGCATAGAGTAGCTGTTCGCTCTGTGCCTCCTTTTGTTTATTAAGCTAAGTCCGGGATGCACTCATCCATACTAATCAAAATAATATGAAAATAGCGATTATTGGAGTTTTTATAGTAAATATAGGGCTGTAATCTATATAAGAGCTTGCCATTTTTGCAGACGGAATTAATAATATAGTGTGTGTAATCCATAATTCGTAATCCTAATAAAATGAAAACAACACATGTACTTTTTTCAGTAGCGGGGGTGACTATTGTATCTTCCTCACTTTTTTCTTGCCAGCAAAAGCAGGAACAGAAATATAAGCCGTATAATATTGTGTACATCATGACCGATGACCATACGGCACAGATGATGAGTTGCTATGATCGTCGTTATGTTCATACTCCCAATTTAGACCGTATTGCGTCTGATGGAGTGCGATTTGCCAATAGTTTTGTGGCCAATTCGCTTAGCGGGCCTAGTCGTGCCTGCATGCTCACAGGTAAACACAGTTGCGGTAATAAGTTTTACGACAATAGTACTTGCGTATTTGATGGTACTCAGCAGACTTTCCCGAAAATCTTGCGTGAAAACGGTTATCAGACAGCAATTATCGGAAAGTGGCACTTGGAAAGTCTTCCTACTGGATTCGATTATTGGGAAATTGTTCCCGGTCAGGGTAATTACTACAATCCGGATTTTATTAACATGAACAACGACACTATCCGGAAGAAAGGATATATAACGAATCTTATCACAGATATGAGTATTGATTGGATGGAAAACTCACGGGACAAGAAGAAGCCGTTCTGTCTGCTCATTCACCACAAAGCCATCCACCGGAATTGGTTACCGGAAATCAAAAATCTTTCACTTTACGAAGATAAAGTCTTTCCATTGCCGGAAAATTTCCATGATGATTACGAAGGACGTATTGCCGCTGCTTCTCAGGAAATGGGCATTGCTGAAGATATGGATCTTATATATGATTTGAAAATGCTGAAAGACGGTCAGGAGTCGCGTTTGAAAAAGACATATGAATGTATGCTGAACCGTATGGACTCGCTTGAGCGCAAGCAGTTTGAAGATTTTTACGCACCTATTACTGAAGAGTTCTATAAGCTCAACTTGAAAGGCAAGGAACTGGCGGAATGGAAATATCAGCGGTATATGAGAGACTATATGAAGGTGGTTAAGTCATTGGATGACAATGTCGGAAGAATTCTGGATTATTTGGAAGACAAAGGTATGCTGGAAAATACATTGGTGGTTTATACCTCTGATCAGGGATTCTACATGGGTGAGCACGGATGGTTTGACAAACGTTTCATGTATGAGGAGTCTATGCACACACCATTGCTTATGCATCTGCCCAAAGGGCTGAAGGCAAAAGGAGAAATCCGTGAGATGGTACAGAACATCGACTATGCTCCTACCTTTCTGGAACTTGCTGGCATTCCAGTACCCGAGGATATGCACGGAGTATCATTGCTGCCGCTATTGAGAGGTGAGCATCCGGTGGATTGGCGCAAGGCTTTGTACTATCATTTTTATGAATATCCGGCAGAGCATATGGTTAAACGTCATTACGGAGTACGGACAGACCGTTTCAAACTTATTCATTTTTACAATGATATTGACACTTGGGAGCTGTATGACCTGAAGGAGGATCCTACAGAAATGCATAATTTATACGGAAACAGCGACTATGCGTCAATTGTAGATAGTTTGAAAGAAACCATGCTGGAGCTGCAAGAGCAGTATAACGATCCGGTGCGGTTCTCGCCGGAACGTGATAGAGACTGATTTTTCACCATATAAATATAGAAATGAAAAAAAATATCTTCATTTTGACCTTCTTCTTTTTGTGTGTCTGCATTCTTTATGTCAGAGGTGAAGAGCGCAAGATGCAAAAATTAGAAATTGTACCTGCACCGGAGAATTTTACGCTTGAAAAGGGTAATTTCATATTTAAAGCCAGTACGGTAATCACCGTAGAGGATACAGCTATGGTATCTGTAGCAGAACAGTTCGCCTCGCTGTTCAATGTTCCTGCAGGCTTTATTCCTCAAGTGAAAACAACAGCGAAAGCCGGTGATGTCTGCCTTCGTTTTGACAGTTCCTTAAAAAAAGAAGCTTATCGCCTGGTCATCACTCCTAAGCGGATTAACGTGTATACATCGAGTAAAGAAGGGGCGTTCTATGCCTTTCAAAGCTTGCGCCAACTTCTGCCTTCAGAGCTGGAGGGAGGAGAGCGTGCAATGAATGTCGACTGGAGCGTACCGGCTGCTACCGTGAATGACAGTCCCCGTTTCGGGTACAGAGGCGTGATGATTGATGTAGCCCGATATTTTATTCCTAAAGAAGACCTTTTACGTCTGATAGATTGTATATCTTTGTTGAAGATAAATACATTGCACTTGCATCTTACTGATGATAACGGTTGGCGCATTGAGATAAAAAAGCATCCTTTGCTTACGGCTGTAGGCTCCCGTCGCGTAGAACGGGAAGGCTTGCTTTTCCATGAGAGGCACAACCAACGGCAAGGTGAGCCTACCGTGGAAAAAGGATTCTATACCCAGACGGACATACGCGAGATTGTGGCATATGCTTCCTCACGGTGCATTGAAATTATACCTGAAATAGATATGCCGGCACACAGCAATGCGGCTCTTGCAGCCTATCCGATGCTTGCTTGTCCTGTAGTGGATAAATTCATTGGTGTGTTGCCGGGACTCGGGGGGAATCATGCTGACATCATTTATTGTGCGGGGAATGAAAATGTTTATCATTTCCTGCAAGACGTTCTTGATGAGGTAATGGCGCTTTTTCCTTCCCGGTATATTCATTTAGGGGGTGATGAGGCTTGGAAAACGCATTGGAAGCAATGCCCGCTTTGCCAGAAACGTATCAGAGAGGAAAAACTGGCGGATGAGGAAGATTTGCAAGGCTATTTTATGCGACGTATGAGCAAGTATGTACAAAGCAAGGGGCGTGAAGTGATGGGATGGGACGAACTGACCCAATCGCAGATACCTGATGATGCTATTATATTCGGCTGGAGAGGTATGGGTGAAGCTGCGCTAAAAGCAGCCAGGCAAGGGCATCGCTTTGTAATGACTCCTGCTCGTGTCATGTATCTTATCCGTTATCAAGGTCCCCAATGGTTTGAACCGTATACCTATTTTGGAAATAATACATTGAAAGATATTTATAGTTATGAACCTGTGGGACCGACTTGGAATGATGGGATAAAGTCGCTGTTGATGGGTGTGCAAGGTTCTATGTGGACAGAGTTCTGCAACCGGACCAGTGATGTGGAATATATGTTGTTCCCCCGGTTGGCGGCTGTGGCTGAAGTGGGGTGGACTATACCAGGAAAGAAAGACTGGAGCCGCTTTCTGAAAGCACTGGATCATTTTACGGAACGATTGGCCGTCAAAGGAGTGAATTTCGCCCAATCAATGTATAATATTCAGCACTCTGTAACGGTTCGCAATGGCAAGTTACAAGTCACCCTGGATTGTATTCGTCCCGATGTGGAGATAGCCTATACCTTGGACGGGGGTGAACCAACGGTCAACTCTCCGCGCTATGTAAAACCTCTGATTGTAAAACAGAGCACGCTGCTGAAATGTGCAACTTTTTACAATGGAAGGCGCATGGGGAAAACGCTGACGTTGCCGGTTTGTTTGAATAAGGCGACAGCTTGTACAGTATATACGGACTCTCCGGCAAAGGATGTGCTGGTTAACGGAGTCAGAGGGAGCAGTCGCAGTTCTGACTTTGAATGGGCGTCATGGGAAAATAACGATACAATCTGTATCACCCTTGACTTAGGCAAGAAAACCCGTATGCAGAAACTCATAATGGGATTCAACAACAGTTACGGCATGGGCATCCACAAACCACGCAGGATGGAGGTCTGGGTATCGCCGGATGATCGTCAATACCGGAAAATAAAAGAACAGTCCTTTACAGAGACGGAAATATTCAGACAAGGTATGTTTACAGAGGATGTGCAGTTTGATTTAAAAGATGAGTCTCGCTATGTGCGTATTGTTGCCTATGGAGCTGGTATGAATCCGCCAACGCATGTTCGTCCGGAGCAAACAACGAAGGTGTGCATAGATGAGATAATTATTGAATAGAAAAAGAATAACCATGAAAAAGACATTTTTTTCTGCTTTGATGTTGTTGAGCTGTTATACACAGTCCAATGCACAGGAATATTACGAAAAACATTTGGAATTTCCACCACAAGCTACGGTGGAGGAGAAAATAGATATGGCCTCCCGGTTAGTACCCACACCACAGCAGTTGGAGTGGCAACAGATGGAACTGACGGCTTTTTTACATTTTGGTATCAATACTTTTACAGAACGTGAATGGGGAGATGGCAAGGAGGATCCTGCGCTTTTCAATCCAACCGGACTGGATTGCGAGCAATGGGTGCGTGCCTTGAAAGAAGGAGGTTTCAAGATGGCTGTCATTACTGCCAAGCATCATGATGGCTTTTGTCTATGGCCGACCAAGACTACCCGGCATTCTGTAGTGTCGTCACCTTGGAAGAATGGCAAGGGAGATGTGGTGCGCGAATTACGCAATGCCTGCAAGAAATATGGCTTGAAGTTCGGTATATATCTTTCACCTTGGGATCGCAATGCCGAATGTTACGGACAAGGCGATGCTTATAACCGGTTCTTCATCGAGCAGCTTACGGAGTTGCTTACCAACTATGGAGAAGTGCATGAAGTGTGGTTCGACGGAGCCAATGGGGAAGGGCCTAATGGCAAAAAGCAAATTTATGATTGGGAGGCTATTGAGCGTACAATCAGGCGTTTACAGCCCAAAGCGGTTACTGCTGTCATGGGCGATGATGTTCGTTGGGTAGGCAACGAGAAGGGCATCGGACGTAAGACGGAATGGAGCGCTACGGTATTGACTCCTGGTATTTATTCCCGTGCCATAGGACAAAATAAGGAGCTGGGCGTATTTGGCAAGTCAAAAGATTTGGGAAGCCGGGACATTGTGGCACGTGCAAAAGAGCTTTTTTGGTTTCCTTCGGAGGTGGATGTATCTATCCGTCCGGGCTGGTTTTACCATTCCAAGGAGGATAGTCATGTAAAATCGCTTGCGCATCTGGCAGATATCTACTTCAAGTCGGTAGGATATAATTCGGTGTTATTGCTCAATATTCCACCCGATAAGTCGGGACTTATCCATGAAAATGATTGCCGCAGGCTAAAAGAGTTCTCTACTTACCTCAAAAATACTTTTGAAAAAGATTATCTGAAGAGGGGGAGAACACGGTGGGAAGCCCTATCAGGTACATCGAAAGAATACATGGTACGGAAGGATGCTCTTGTAAACACCTTTATGATTCAGGAGGATATAACCAAAGGCCAACGTGTGGAAAGTTTTTTATTAGAAGGCTATTGGGATGGGAATTGGCGGACACTTGCCGAAGGTACTACTGTGGGCTACAAGCGTTTGGTGCGTTTTACAGAGTGCCAACCGGAGAAAATTCGTCTGACGATACGCTCTGCGCGTAACGAAGCTCACATTCTGCGTACAGGACTTTTTTATGCCCGTCCGCTGACAGACAATAGCGCTAAAGTTCAGTTGGGAAATGTGCCGGTAAGCCAATGGCGTCTTTCCGGTACGGATGAGACTATGCGGAAAGCTTTTGATAAAAATGTACAGACAGTATGGCGTACGGAAGGGCTCAAAACATTCACTGTAGATTTGGTGCGCGATGCCGAAATCACCGGATTCAGCTATACACCTGCGCAGGACGATAATCTGGCAGGAACTATCTATAAATACCGTTTTGAAGTCAGTATGGATGGCTCGCATTGGAAAACATGTGCCACATCCGGGGAGTTCAGTAACATTATGCATAACCCTGTGACTTGTTTCGTACACTTTGAACAAAGTTATAGAGGACGTTTCTTCCGTCTGGTTCCTCTTGCTGAAATAAGTGGGAAACCATGTACATCGATTGCTGAAATAGGAATATTCGCTGTTGCTTTACCTGCTAAAGATGATGAATCTGCAGTCTATCCCGTTCCCGGTGCACCGCTTACTTTAAAAGTTGGGGATGCGCATCCGTCGGTGGATGGATGGAGTCTTTTTACTGCACATGAGTTCCTGGAGCGGGATACCCGTAATGGACTGCCGTTGGGATTCATCGAACATCGAGGCAAGCATATGAGTCGTGATGCCCGGGTAGATAACAGCCGTTGTTCGGAAGTGAAGAATGGTGTATTGCAGATTCGTAGCATAGAAGAAGCTGATTCGGTGGATAACCGTTTCGGTAAGCGTGTGAAATTCTCACATGGATGTTATCGGACTGCTCTGCCCGGAAGTAGTGAGGAGTGGTGTAATTTTACAGAAAATATGCGCATTGAGGTGCGATTCAAACGTAATGCCTATGAGGGGTTCAACGATGCGTTGTGGTTTATGGGCAATAATAATCTTCCTTGGCCTGCCAATGGTGAGATAGATCTTTTGGAGAACCCTAAAAGGAAATTGAACAACCGTGCTCATTTCACCCTGCACTCGGAAAATCATTATGCCGGTGTAGTTGGTGGTGCAGGAAGTGTTACTTCGTCTATTGAAATCAGAGATATGTCAAAATGGAATATCTATTGGTTGGAATGGTATCCCGACCGTATAGTAGGTGGGGTAAATGGAGCTACTTATTTTGAGCACAAACGAGGGGAAAATGGTAATACCGATTGGCCGTGGAGTGATCCTAAAGGTTTCTTTATGATTTTTAGCACCGGTATCTCAACCAATCCCAAAGCATGGGCCGGAGCTGTGAAACCTGAACTGTGGGACAACAGCGCCATGCCTTGTATGTACATAGATTGGATACGTGTTTATGTCAATAAACAATATAAAGGAGCGGCAGCTCCTGCCGTGAAATACTATTAGAAGGAGAACAGGCCGATGTTAAAAGGGGTCAATGTAAAAACCTGAGGGGTAAATTTATAAATTGTTATCTTTGTCTC